>Ga0315307_1000001_pt1 | contig 128123 bp, 120 predicted proteins | sample TDP2_MG_FD_203079 | JGI IMG/M metagenome (GOLD analysis project Ga0315307, IMG submission 203079) | Freshwater sediment microbial communities from Lake Towuti, South Sulawesi, Indonesia - TDP2 | ecosystem: Environmental > Aquatic > Freshwater > Lake > Sediment | place: Indonesia: South...
CGGCCTGCCCTCCTTATCGATGATCCAGCCCAATGGAACCTTCTCCCCGCGCCGATGCTTCACGTGTATCTTTCCCTGCGCCGCGACGGAGGTGGCGAAGTCTAGGAGGATCGGCCTCTGGCTCCCGGCGGGCATGGCGACGCTTAGGGGCCCGGTGCTAAGGACTCGGTCTATTCCGCCGAAGGGCGCCACGGTTGGGTAGCCGTGGCACATCATTATCCCGATCATGTCTCGGGCCGCGGCCATAGCTGTGTAGTCAATGAGCCTTCCCACGTGGTTGCAGTCGACCAGGCCCACTGCTCCAATGCCGGTTAGCTTCGCTTTCCACACCGCGATCTCCATGCCCTTCTTCGCGACGACCTGTCCGAATCCCCAGTGACCATCTATCAACGCAGTAGATGGGGTCTCGTGCAGAACCTCAATCCTGACGCCAGGCCTCATCCTCCCCTGCCTGATGAGGTTGACGTACTGGGCTATCCTTATCACGCCGTGGGAGTCGTGGCCCGCGAGGTTCGAGCCCACAAGGAACTCCGCAACGGTGCTGGCCTCCTCGCTGTCAGCCCCCAGCGCCTTGAAGATCGCGTATGTGATAGATCTCAGGTGCTCAGCTCTCAAGGTTATCATGCGGAATCAGGGGCAGACGCTGCGAGTAGACGATAAAAAGCCTTGGCCCCTCGCCAGAGAACGCGCGTACAGACGCGATCCTTTCGTACTGGTCACGGAAGGCACCGCGAGGAGACTCGGGGAACCGCCTCTCCCTAAGGCGTGCAGATCACCGAGAAGGCGGTTAGACGCTGCGGATGAACGCAAACCCTACGGAGAGTGCGGTGGGCGGGATTTGAACCCGCGTCGTCACCGTGGCAGGGTGAAGTCCTAGACCAGGCTAGACGACCACCGCACGTCTCCAGAATGCGGCGGGGATGCTATAACCGTTATGCCCCGCCGAGGGGGCTCCTTTGACTTAGCTGGTCTTGACGGGTCAGGGAGGTCCCCCATGTTGGCAACCCTCTTCTATCCGGGACGAGAAGACCGTAGCCTCCTCAGCGTTCGCCAGCCCTGAAGACGGGATGAGACGGAGCAAGGCAGGGCTCAGAGGCCGCCTGAGCCGGCCCTCCGCCAAGACCTGCGCTCCTGAAGCCCTGGGGCGACGTTCCCCGCCGAACCTACGTTTTCCGCCGAACGTACACTCTCGGGCTTGAATTCCTGAAACAAGACACACAACCGGGCTTTCTAGTTGACATGAGCCCCCCAGGGTTAACGGAGCCCGCTGAGACGGTCATAGACGCTACTTTACGGTGACGCTCTTCGCCAGGTTCCTCGGCCTGTCCGGGTCGCGTCCCCGCAGGACGGCCAGGTAGTAGGCCAGAAGCTGGATGGGCACGATCATCAGCGCAGGGTGAAGAAGCCTAACGCCGCCGTTGGGGACGTAGATGAACTCGTCGAAGCAGGGGTTCTCCTCGTTCGCGATGCCTATGATGCGTCCGCCCCGGGCCTTGACCTCCTGAACGTTCGCCAGGGTGTCGGCCTTCGTCTCATCCTCAGGCACGAGGGCTATGCAGGGGACGCCCTCGTCGATCAACGCCAGGGTTCCATGCTTCAGCTCGCCGCCCGCGAAGCCCTCCGCGTGAATGTAAGAGATCTCCTTGATCTTCAAGGCGCCCTCCAGCGCCGTGGCGTGGCTCAGGCTGCGGCCGATGAGGAAGATGCTCTCCTGCTCCTTGATCGAGGCGGCCAAGGCCCGCAGCCGGTCTAGGCTTTCCACGTCCAGGAGCGGGCTGAGCTTCGAGATGACCTGGCTGATCTCGCGCTTGCCCTCTTCCAGGCGGCCTGCGCAGGCGTAGGCCAAGAGCCCCAAGAGCGCTAGCTGAGCCGTGTAGCTCTTAGTGGCCACGACACTTATCTCAGGGCCGACATGGAGCATCAGCGCGGAGTCGCTCAGCCGCATGAGGCTGGAGCCCATCACGTTCACTAGGGCGAGCACCTTCACGCCCTTCATCCTCGCCGCCCTCACGGCCTCGAGCACGTCCGCCGTCTCCCCGCTCTGTGAAACGGCGACCATCAACGTGTTCTCCGTGAGGAAGTCTTGGAAGTAAGGAAACTCGCTCGCGTAGACCACGTTCACGTGCTTCCGCGCCAGCTTCGCGAACCAGTACTGGGCCGCCAGACAGGCGTGATAGCTGGAGCCGCACGCGACGAAGAAGACCCCAAAGGCACGGTTGATCATCTCCGCCGCCTTCTGAACCCGCTCGCCCTCCTGCTCGATCGCCTCCTCCAAGGCTTCGGGCTGCTCTAGGATCTCCTTCAACGTGAAATGCGCATAGCCGCCCTTCGCCGCCTCCTCTAGGCTCCAGCCGAGCGTGACCACAGGTCTCTCCATGGGCTCCGCCGCGAGGAAGCTCGAGACCCTGAAGCCCTCCGGGGAGACCTCGGCTACATCGCCGTCCTCGAGGAAGACCACCCTGCTGGTATGGGGCAGGAAGGCGACCACGTCGCTCGCGGCGAAGTTGCCGTCTGGGCCCAAGCCTAGAGTCATTGGCGCGTGGAACCGGGCCGCCACCATCCTGTCCCGCTCGGCTTCGGAGAGGACAAGGAAGGCGAAGGAACCGTCGAGTCTCCGCGAAGCGGCAGTGGAGGCTTCCGTCAACGAGGCTCCCGTGGAGGCGTACTCCTCGACGAGGTGCGCGATCACCTCCGAGTCCGTCTCGCTCCTGAAGACATGGCCTCGAGCCTCCAGTTCAGCCCTCAGCTCCGCATGGTTCTCTATGATGCCGTTATGCACGACCGCGAAGCGTCCATCGCAGGACACGTGGGGATGAGCGTTCGCCGCCGTCACACGCCCATGCGTAGCCCATCGCGTATGCGCTATGCCCAGGTGACCCCTCATCTCGCCGAACGAGAGCCTCCGGTCGATCTCGGCGATCCGGCCCACATCCTTTCTCACGTCTATCCCCGAGCCGAGCGTGGCCATACCGGCTGAGTCGTAGCCCCTGTACTCCAGCCTCTTCAAACCCTCAAGAAGAAGGGGTGCCGCCCCGCGATGGCCCACGAACCCGCAGATGCCACACATGTGCTTCAGCCGCCTTGGACCCGTCCGCCTCCTCGCGCGGCACGAACACGGAGGCTCGGCTAGGCAAGGGCTCCTGGCCGGAGCCCGGCTTAAAAGAGTCCTTGAGATCACGGGCTGGACGCTTCAAGGCATCTCAGGTGCTAAGGGCGGGGTCCTCCCTTCGGACACTGTGATAAACCTTATAACGTTTAGATCTGCGCTCAAGCGTATGGCCTACTTGGTCGAGGAGAGCGCAGGCGGGCAGAGAGCCTTCACGTCCCTCATCGCCTCAGGTCCGTCGCTGCTCAGGGCGCTCTCGAACCCAACGGCCCTGGCGCTGCTGAGGGCGCTCGCTCAGCAGCCCATGTGCGCCGCGGACCTAGCGAAGCGTCTGGCCGAGAACGAGTTCAAGACCTACTACCATATCCGGAGGCTGGAGAAGCTCGGCCTGATCGAGCTTGAACGGACCGAGGCCCGCGGCGGCGCGACGGCGAGAATCTACAGGCCTGTCTCGCCCGTCGTCTCCTTCAAGCTCTTCGAGAGTACGCCCGTGAGGGACGTGCGGACGAGGGCTCCACAGCTGGAGTTCCTAAGGCCCTTCGTCGAGGACGGTGGGCTGAACGCCATCATAATCGTGGGCAGCCCCGAGCCGCATGGCAGGTTCAAGGCCCCGGCCTCAGACGGCTACTGCGCCATCGACCTATGCCTCTTCCTCGGCCAGTTCATAGACAAGTTCAAGGTCCCCTGCTACAAGCTCGACACGCAGGCTAAGGAAGAGGACCTGATCCAGAACCTCATACTGGTCGGCGGACCGAAGGCCAACATCATCACGGACCGGCTGAACAAGAAACTGCCCGTCTACTTCGACTACTCAGACGAGACCCTGGACTGGAACATCGTCTCCAGCCTATCTAAGACCACGTACCGGGAGAAGCAGGTCGGGGCCGTCATCCGCGTGCCCAGCCCCTACGCGCACGGCAAGGAGGTGCTCATCTTCGCCGGGAAGGGCTTCAGGGGTACGAGGGCGGCCGTCCTCGCCTTCTCCAAGCACCTGGGAGACGTGATGAAGGGCAACTCCGTGAACCCAGGCTTCCTCGCAAAGGTGGTGCAGGGCGTGGACGTGGACTCAGACGGGATCGTGGATGAGGTGGAGTTCCTCGAGTAGGCCACGGTGACGCAGAGACTCGAAGGAAGCAGTTACCATGTCGGCAGAGGCCGAGGCCTGCAGACGCATCGTGCAGAGACTGACGCAGACCCCCAAGCCGAGCCGTCGAGACCTAGACCGGATACGCATCGACGTCTGCAGGGAGATGGGCGTCAACAGGCTCCCGGGTAACGTTGAGCTCATACGTGTTCTCCGCCCCGAAGAGGGCTGGCTTAAGCCCCTGCTCGTGAGGAAGTGGACGCGGACTGGGAGCGGCGTCTGCGTCGTCGCCGTGATGACCAAGCCTCTCCCCTGCCCTCTCCCACGGCCCTGCGCCTACTGCCCCGGCGGACCCAGCCTGGGGGTTCCCCAGAGCTACACAGGACATGAGCCCGCCGCCCTAAGGGGGCTGCAGAGCGGCTTCGACCCCTATCTCCAGGTCAGGTCCAGGATGGAGCAGCTCCGCGCGATAGGCCACCCCGTCGATAAGGTCGAGCTCATACTCATGGGCGGAACCTTCACCAGCCATCCGTTCAGCTACAGGGAGTGGTTCGTTCAGCGATGCCTCGACGCCATCTGCCAAACGGATTCCCAAAGCCTCCAGGAGGCGAAGAAGAACGCCGAGGTCGCCCGGATCAGGAACTCGGGCATAACCGTGGAAACACGGCCTGACTGCTGCCGCGAGGCCGACGTGGACGGGATGCTGAGACTGGGCGTGACGAGGGTGGAACTCGGGGTTCAGACCCTCCGCGACGAGGTCTATGTCCTCGTGGGCCGCGGCCATACGGTGAATGATGTGGCTGAGGCGACGCGGGTCGCGAAGGACAGCGGCCTGAAGGTGACCTACCATATCATGCCCAACCTGCCCGGCTCCACGCCTGAACAGGACCTTGAGACGTTCCATGCGCTCTTCACGGAGCCCCGCTTCCAGCCTGACGCCTTGAAGGTCTATCCCTGCCTCGTCATCAAGGGCACGAGGCTGTACGACTGGTGGCGGCAAGGCCTCTACCGACCGTACGAGGAGAAGGAACTCCTAGCCCTGCTTGCCGAGGCTTCACGGCTGATCCCACCTTACGTGCGGGTTCAGAGGCTGAACCGCGACATACCTGCGCCCTTGATCGAGGCTGGGCCGCGTAGGGGAGACCTCCGTGAACTCGTCGAACAGGCCATGCTGCAGGAAGGCCATCCCTGCAGGTGCATCCGCTGCAGAGAGGCAGGCCACGTGGAGAGAAGAACAGGCCTTAGGCCTCAGCCCGAGGCAGTTAGGCTCGTTCGGCGCGAGTACGACGCCTCCGAGGGCAGAGAGTTCTTCCTCTCCTACGAGGACCCTGAAAGGGACATCCTCATCGCCTACGCGAGGCTGAGACAGCCGTCGAGGCGGGCTCATCGTCCCGAGCTTCGCGACGCAGGGGTTCTAAGAGAGCTACACGTCTTTGGCTCCATGCTCCCCGTCGGGGCGAAGCCCCTGAGGGAATGGCAGCACAGAGGCTATGGGATGCGGCTGCTGAAGGCAGCCGAAGAGATCACGTGCGAGGAGCTTGGGCTGAGGGAGCTCGTCGTGATCAGCGGCCTCGGCGTTAGAGGGTACTACCGCAGGCGGGGCTACGTGGACGACGGCCCGTACGTGAGCAGGCTTCTCAGCTGAGCCTGGGCGCTTACGGTTCTTCCAAGGCGACGGCCCTTATCCAGGAGGAGTCCAGGCCGTGGATTCTAAGCGGCAATCCAATGTAGAAGACGCGTTCCCTGGTCAGCTTCTCCAGGTTCACCAGTCCCTCGACGATCGGGATATCATGCCCGAGGAAGGCTTCGTGGCTGGCGATGGAAGAGGCCGAGGCCTCCAACTGGACGCCTTGGATCCCGACCATCTTGATTCCTCGCTCCTGAAGCGTCGATGCGGCCTGGGGGGAGATGAAAGGTGCCTCTCTTCCTCCGTAGGGGCTCCACATGAGCACGATGTCACCTCTCCTCACGCCCTCCAGATGGACTGTAAGTATGGGCTGTCCCCTACCGGAGATGGGCTCTAGGTCCTTGAAACGCAGGACGACCGCTTCGCCTATGAAGACCTCGAGAGGAAGCTGAGATACAGTCCTCAGCTCGTCGCGGTAGTGGGTGGGGCCCTCCACGTGCGTTCCGATATGGGTCTCGGTGTCCACCCAATGCATGAGCATGTTATCCGGCGCGTATATGAACTGCCGCGCCTCCAGCCGTCTCACGTTCCGTCCGTGAACGTACCTGCCTCCCACCTTCAGGACGCTCGGCTGAAGCTCCATAGACAGGTCTACCACGCGGTACCTCCTCAGGTCTATCATGGCCCTGCACCTTCCCTTACTCAGCCGGATAGCGTATAAAACGCTTCACACAGCCGTGACGGCGAGGCCTACAGAGCCTCTAGGCTGAGGCTGCGTACGGCATGAGCGCTCGCGGGCATAGCTTATCTTCCGGTCAAGCGGTACTGCCTGCGAGATCTGGAGCCTGGCGGCATGTCCGATCAACTCGGCGGATACAGGGGAAAGGCGCGGCGAATCCTGGCGGAAGCGGGCATAACCGTTGAGGACCGCGTCAGGGTGGTCAGGAACTCGGAGACCTACGAGGGTGTGCTCGTCCCACGCTCCGAGTACGGGGACGAGGAGCACCTCGTCCTAAAGCTGAAGAGCGGCTACAACATTGGCATAAGGCCCTCCCCTTCCACGCGCGTGAAGAGGCTGGGGCCGGGGCCTCGCCTCGCCTTCACGCCGCCCGAGCCGCCCGAGGCGGCTACAGGCCTGCCTCGCGTAGCGATCATCAGCACAGGCGGGACGATAGCGAGCAGGGTGGACTACCGCACGGGCGCCGTTCGGCCCGCGCTCTCAGCGATGGACCTGTACCGTGTCGTTCCTGAGCTTTCGAAGGTAGCCTCTATCGAGGCCGAGATCCTCTTCAGCATCCTGAGCGAGAACATGACGCCCAAGCACTGGGAGACCATGGCAAAGGCAGTGGCCGCCCACATAGACCGGGGAGCGGAGGGCGTGGTGGTGGCACATGGAACAGACACGATGGGCTACACCGCAGCCGCGTTGAGCTTCGCCCTTCAAGAGCTTCCCGTGCCCGTGGTCTTGGTCGGCTCGCAGAGATCCTCAGATAGGCCCAGCTCCGATGCGGCCGTGAACCTGCTGGGCGCGGTTAAGGCAGCGTCAGAGGCACCCTTCGCCGAGGTGATGCTGGCGATGCACGGGAGCACCTCGGACACCACGGTTCATCTTCACAGGGGCGTAAAGGCTAGGAAATGCCACACAAGCCGAAGGGACGCTTTCAAGTCGGTGAACGCCGAGCCCCTGGCGATCATCGAGGACGGAAAGCTGACGGTGAAAGCAGGAGACCTGCGGCCTCGAGACAAGAGGCGCAGGCTCCGCCTGATGCCGAGCTTCGAGGAGAAGGTCAGTCTCCTCAAGTCTTACCCAGGGGTGAACCCCGCCGTCATCGAAGCCCTCTTAGGCACGGGGCTGAAAGGGTTGATCCTGGAAGGAACGGGTCTAGGCCATCTTCCCACGAGCTGCATCGATGCCATCGGCCGCGCCGCCAAGGACGGCCTCTTCGTAGGCATGACCTCCCAGTGCCTCTGGGGCCGCGTCGACATGTTCGTCTACGACACGGGCCGAGACCTGATGGCGGCGGGGGTCACGCCCCTGGAGAACATGCTACCTGAGACCGCGCTGGTCAAGCTCATGTGGGTGCTCGGCCAGACGCAGAGCCCCGAGCAGGTCAGGGAGCTGATGCTCACGAACCTCGCCGGGGAGATCTCCCCGCAGACCTCCTACAGGTGGGTGGTCTCCTGATGAGCGCGGAGTCCGAGAAGCCAAGGGTCACAGTGGGCTTGGAGCTCCACCAGCAGTTGGAGACGAAGACGAAGCTCTTCTGCGGATGCCGCCCTGCATTAAGGGAAGGCGAGCCCGAGTTCAGGTTCTACCGGAGGCTTAGGCCGACGCAGAGCGAGCTGGGGCAGGTTGACCCGGCGGCGCTCTTCGAGTTCCAGAAGGGACGCGTCATCCTCTACGAGGCGGACGATAGGACCTCCTGCCTCGTCGAGCTGGACGAGGAGCCTCCTCACGCTCTAAACCGGGAGGCCGTGGACACCTGTCTCGTGGCGGCGCTGGTGATGGGCTCGAGGCCAGCGGACGAGATACACGTGATGCGGAAGGTCGTCATCGACGGCTCGAACACGACGGGCTTCCAGAGAACCTGCATCATAGCCCTAGGTGGCGCCGTCGCCTCGGGCGGCAAGTCCTATGCCATTCAGGCAGTCTCGCTGGAGGAGGACGCCGCCAGGCCGACGGGCGGGACGGAGCCCGTGGTGAACTACAGCATAGACAGGTTAGGGATCCCGCTCATAGAGGTGGCAACGGCCCCGGAGATACATTCGCCTGAGGAAGCCGAGAGGGTCGCCCTGGCCATCGGCCGCCTCCTAAGAGCCATGGGCAGGATGAAGCGTGGCCTCGGCACCATCAGGCAGGACATCAACATCTCCGTCGAGGGAGGCTCGGTGATCGAGATAAAGGGCGTCCAGAAGCTTGAGCTCGTCTCGAAGGTCGTCGCCTACGAGGCCCAGCGCCAAGCAGGCCTGCTCAGGATCGCTGGGGAACTTCGCCGACGGGGATGCAGGGCAGAGCTCCTTCGCGAGGAACTCGTGGACGTGACCGAGACGCTGAAGGGCACCTCTTCTCAGGTCCTGAGGAGGGTCTTCGGGAAAGGCGGGGTCGCGTTGGCGTGTGGGCTTCCGCTCTTCGCGGGTCTCCTCGGAGCTGAGCTGGGACCGAACATGAGGCTGGGAACCGAGATGGCCGACCGGGCGAGGTTCTGGGGCAGGATCGGAGGCATCTTCCACAGCGATGAGCTGCCCGCTTACGGCATCGTCGCGGAGGAGACCTCGCGGATACGCGATAAGCTGGGAGCGGGCAGCTCGGATGCCTTCGTTCTGGCGGCGGGGCCGAGGGAGAACGTGGTCGAGGGCTTGAGGGCCGTGGTGGAGAGGGCGATCGAGGCGCTCTCGGGCGTCCCGGAGGAGACCCGAGGGCCTAACCCCGACGGCACCTCGCGGTACATGAGGCCGCGGCCGGGGGCGGCGCGGATGTACCCTGAGACGGATATCCCGCCGACCAAGGTGACGGAGGAACGCCTAGCCCGGCTGCGGGCAGCGATTCCTGAGCCTCCGGAGAAGACTGTGGCTGGGCTGATGGAGCGATGGGGCCTTAACAAGAAGCTCGCAGAGGAGATCGCGGACTCAGACTTCTTGGAGCTTTTCCGCAAGCTGGCATCGGAGACAAAGGTAGCTCCGTCGGTTATAGCCGTGGCCCTAACCGAGAACCTAACGAGCCTCCGAAGGGAAGGCGTCGAGGTCGACCAGCTTGGCGAGGAGCGGCTGGACGAGACGATCAGGCTGGTCGACAGAGGCCTCCTAGCGAAGGAGGCGATCCCCGAGGTCTTGGCCTGGCTTTCGAAGCATCCTAGGAGTTCCGCGGCTGAAGCCGTCGAGGCGTTGGGCTTGAGGGCCCTCTCCGAGGCCGAGCTGCGGAAGGTGATAGATGAGGTTCTCCGGCAGGAACGAGAGGCCCTAGAGCCGAGGGCCCGTCAAGCCGCCTCGCAGCTGATGGGCTTGGTGATGCGGAAGGTCAGAGGAAGGGCGGACGCGACGATCGTAAGGAGGATGCTCGAAGAGAGGCTCAGGTAGCCCGCGGCGTGAGAGGGGCCGCTGAGCCCGGCTTACGAGCCCGACTTGAGCAAGCCAAGCTCTTGGAGCGCTGTCCTCAGCTCTCCTCGTTCCTTCTCCGTTAATCTAGGCAGCGGGGCGCGGGCGTCACCGCATGGGATGCCCAGCATCGAGAGGGCTTCCTTGCAGGGCGCCACGTAGCCGGGCTCGTACTCGAAGAAGCGATTTAGGACCTGAAGCCTCATCTGCAGCTCCCGGGCCCTCGCGATGTCGCCCGACTGATAGGCGTCGTAGACATCCACCATGGCTCCGGGAACAACACAGGCGGCGGTGGAGAAGACGCCCTTCCCGCCGATCGCCAGCACGGCGAAGAGCTGGCTGTCGATGCCTGTGAGCACCGCTATCCTGTCGCCTACGAACCTGATGATCTCCAGCGTCTCGCTGATGTCGGAGTTGCTCTGCTTAAGCCCGATGATGCCGTCCACGTGAGCGAGGCGCGCCATCAACCTCGGGCCGATGTTATGGCCCGTGTAGGCGGGGTTGTTATAGACCACCACGGGCAGGCTGCTCTTCTGGGCTACGGCTACATAATGCCCGTAGAGGCTCTCCTCGGGCAGTCCGAAGTAGTACGGTGGGACTAAGATGACCGCGTCTGCGCCCGCGTCCTTCGCGTGAAGGCTGAGCTCCACGGTTTCCCTAGTGCTGCAGGCCGCCGTGCACGCGATCACGGGGACTCGGCCATTCACCTCGTCCACGACCACCTCCAGGACCCTTCGCCTCTCTTCCGCGGTTAGGTGGGGGAACTCGCCGTTGCCGCCTGTCGTCATTACCGCGTGGACGCGGTGCTCAAGCACGAACTCGACGAGGTTCCTGAGGGCCTTCTCGTCGACCTCGTCGCTGGGCGTGAAAGGTGTTACCAAGGCTGGGATGACGCCCTTCAGGTCGCGTTCAGATAAGGGCATGGGCCTCAGCTCCCTCGTCCTCAAGATGGCCGACCAGAGATAAAGCTATGGGCTGCGCTCTCAGGTCAGGCCCATCCTGACCGCGAGATGAGCCTCCAAAGCTCATCCTGCACGGGGGCTGAGACCTCGACCACAGAACCGTCACGCATGGCGACCGTCACGCCCTCGGCTCTGTCTACGAAGCTGCCGATGTCAGAGGCCCCGATCCCAGCTCTGCGGAGCGTCTGAACCACCCCCTCCGCTCTGTCCCGGCGCACGGCTATGAGGAGGGTTCCGGAGCTGATCGTCCTCATCGGGTCGACGCCGAGCGCCTCGCAGACGGCCTTAGTCTCAAGGGCGACCGGCACCTTCTCGTAGCTGGTCCTGATCCCCAGCCCTGAGGCATAGGCCATCTCGTACAGAGCGCCGAGCACGCCTCCCTCGGTGGCGTCGTGCATCGCCGTCACGCCACCTGCCTCGACGGCCGTTAAGGCGTCGCGTACCACGCTGACCCTCCTGATGAAGCGCCTAGCCGCCTCGACTGTCGCCCTGCCGAGGAGGGGCTCAAGCTGATGTGTGAACTCTGAGGCTAGGATCGCGGTTCCCTCTATCGCCGCGCCCTTCGTGACGATGAGGGCATCTCCCCTCCGTGCGCCGCCGGTGGTGAAGAACCGGTCCCTTGGAGCCTCGCCGATGCAGGTGCACGCCGCCATCGGCCTCCTCAGCCCAGGCGTCACCTCCGTATGCCCGCTTACGACGGAGACCTGGATCTCCATCGCGGCCTCGTGTGCTTGCTCCATGATGGCCTCAAGCAACCGGAGCGAGGCGTCCTCAGGCAGGAAGAGTATGAGGGAGCTCCATCGCGGCGTGGCTCCTCTCGTCGCGACGTCATTGGCGCTAACGTTTACGGCAAGCCAGCCAAGGTTCTCGGCGGCGCCCGTTATCGGGTCGGAGTGCACCGCGAGGACTCTGGAGCCCATCTCTATCACGGCGGCGTCCTCTCCGATCTTCGGGCCGACGAGCACCCTGGGGTCAGCAACGCCCAGACGCGTATAGATGACCCTTTCCAGTGTCTCAGGGCTTAGCTTGCCGAGCTGTAGACGGGTGGGCAAGGCGGACCGCGGATAACGGCGAAGGGTTGACCTAAAGGGTTTGCCCCGAGGTAAGCGAAAGGCTAAGATGCACCCGGGAGATCATTCACAGCCTGAAGGCAACGGGGCCAGGGTCTCTGTCAGCTCTACGATGCACGGCCTGCGGCGCAGACGCGGCCACGGCTCTTCCATGGGCTCAGTGTCAAGCCTGCGGCTCAAGCCTAAGCTACCAGCTTGAGGCGGCTTCGGTCAAGGGCAAACCTTGGTTCATTGGTAGGACGGGAATGTGGAGGTACACGTCCCTTCTCCCTCAGCTAAGCCTGGATGAGCCCGTAAGCATGGGCGAGGGCGGGACGCCGCTGACGCAGGCCGTTCGCCTAGGCAGAGAACTGGGAGTCCCTAGACTGTTCCTGAAGGATGAGACCCGAAACCCTACGGGCTCGTTCCGGGACCGGGCCGCCTCGCTCATGGTCTCCGACGCCTGGGCTCGGGGCTTCAAGGCCACCGTGGCGGCTTCAAACGGCAACATCGGCGCCAGTCTCGCCGCCTACACGGCTAAGGCCGGGCTGGAATCCCACGTCGTCGTGCCCAGGCGGGTCGACGAGGGAAAACTGGCCCAGATGATGATCTACGATGCGGACATCGAGGAGCACGGCGAGTACGTAGACGACTCCCTTGAGCGAGCGAAGGAATGGGCCCAAGAGACGGGCTGGTATCAGGCGACCCCCGAGCTGAACCCGTTGACGGTTGAGGGGCAGAAGACGATCGCCTACGAGCTCGTGGAGCAGACGCAGGGCCGGATTGACGTGGTCGTGGCCGCAGTGGGAGGCGGCAGCACCGTAAGCGCGCTCTGGAAGGGCTTCAGGGAGCTGCATGAACTAGGCCTGTTGGAGCGGCTTCCGAGGCTGATCGGCGTTCAGGCTGAGGGATGCGCTCCAATCGTCAAAGCGTTCCACGAGGATAGCAAGGTCGAAGCCGCAGAAGGCGCGGATTCGAAGGCCCTCGCCATCCTGGTGAAACGGCCGCTAATGGGCGCCTTGGCGCTCGAGGCGCTGAAGGCTTCTGAGGGCTCAGCGGTCACCGTCTCAGACCTTGAGATGTTCGACGCCGAGCGGCAGCTCGCTCGGTCGGAAGGGGTCTTCGTTGAGCCTTCAAGTGCCTCAACGATCGCCTGCCTCCCTAGGCTGGTGAAGAACGGCGACATTTCAGGGGATGAACACGTCGTCTGCCTCCTCACGGGGAGCGGCTTGAAGGCGCCCGGAATCCTCGCGATGCTCGCGCGGCGTAGGAGAGCCCGGCTACTACGCCCCCAGGCTGGAATGAAGGTGAGGATCTTGGAACTCCTGAGTTCTGAGCCGACGCATGGCTATGGGCTCTGGAGAAGCCTGGGCGAATCGATCACGCTGCAGGCGGTCTATCAGCACCTCGCCGCCCTAGAGAAGCGAGGGCTGATCGCGGGCGGCGCCGAAGCCGGAAGAAAGGTGTACAGGCTCACCGGTCGAGGGAAAAGGCTTGTCGCAGCCCTCTCGGAGCTAGACGCCCTCTAGGCGCAAAGCTTAAGAGGTATGCAAGTTTATTCTTGTATATGGCGGGGACTCGCAGAGGCAGGACCGTGCAGAGCATCGCCGTTCTAGGCGTCTTCACGGCGTTGACCACCGCCGCGACGATGTTCCTCTCGGTCAGCATACCTGTGACGAAGGGCTACTTCAACATAGGCGAGACCATGGTCTACACCTCTGCTCTGCTCTTCGGCCCCTTCATAGGAGCCTTCACAGGCGGCGTCGGCTCCATGCTCGCCGACCTTTTCCTGGGCTACGTGATCTACGCGCCCGCCACGCTGGTAGTAAAGGGCTTAGAGGGCTTCCTAGTCGGCTTTCTCGGCTCGAAGAGGCCTTTCAAGAGCGAAGCCGCCTGGAGGGCCTTCAGCCTCATCTCAGGAGCCGCCTTGGCCGTGGTCGTGGGCTACGTAGGCTTGACGCTCTACAGCGGCTCGCTTGAGGCCACCTGGGGCTTCGGTCCTTGGACTGTGACCAGCGCGGGCCCGGAGGTACCCGGCGCCTTCTGGATCGGCCTCGCCGCAGCCTGCTTCGTCCTCGTGTCCTACGCCGGATTCAAGATCGACCCGGGTGTGGGCTGGGTTGTGATCGCCGTCCTGATAGGCGGCTTGGAGATGGTCTCAGGCTACTTCATCTACGAACAGGCCGTGCTAGGGTACTACGCCTTGGCTGAGGTCCCCATAAACATCGGGCAGGCCTCCATCGGGTTGCTCGTCTCCGTGCCCCTGACGAAGGCCGTGAAACGAGCCATCAGCCACGCGGCCAGGCCCACGGAGACGCTGCCCTGAAGGAGAAGGCTTTGGAATCGCTTGCCCGAGACCTCGCGGTCCTCCTCAAGGAGAGGCAGGGTCTAGACCAAGACAACTAGCCGAGCCGTAGCTTGAGCACGCCAAGGTCCAAGACAAGACGAGATCAAGGCGATGGCTCTTTCCCCTTACCCATAGCACCTAGGAATGCAAGCCGGACCTCAAAGAGCCTCCGCTGAACCAGGTCCAGCAATTCAGCATACTCGTCTCGTGAGCTGTCCCTTTGTAGTCTGTTGGCGTAATATGCAAGCACAGCGCCCCAAATGATGCCGGCCACGAAACTCATTTTGGTTTCAAGGTCAACTCGTCCCCTGGCAGCTGCCAAGACCTCACCGCTCATCTTGAGAGCCCCTTTGGGTGTTTTCAGGACGAAATCCATGCTCCTCTCAAGTATGGCCCTCAGCTCCGATGTTATCATTGTCTTCCCAGCTCAGAATGCCTCACGTCGAACGCACTTAAGGGCTGTGGATAAGGTCAGCTGAGAGTGCGTGATATGACCCCGAGCGTGCTTTAGGGTAAGGTTTAACTCCACGGCCCGCCCCAGTTCTCTCCGCCGGTCGACGGGCCGGAAGCCGGTCTGCCCCATGTTTGTGGGATGAGACCAGGGCGGAGAGACATACAACATACCGTGCGGGATTGGTCTAGACTGGTAGGATGGCAGCCCCCCAAGCTGTCGATCGCGGGTTCAAAAGCTCGGCCTTAAGCGGCTTGAGCGGAAAGTCCCGCATCCCGCACTTTGCAGGCATCCCAGGTTGGGCTGGATGGAGGCTTTTGGATCTACAGATCGTGGCGTTCTGTTCACCCGACGCTCGGCGATCTGGGATGTCAAGACTCTCAACTGCATATCCTATGATCTGGTATCGGCCTCTGTCCTGGTTGTTTTGTTAGATGAATAACTTTTAAATTCCGTCCAATGAGTCGAGCGAATTGGAGGATTTACCGTTGATCCCGCTCTGGGCTATTCCACGATCTTCGAAGCTCATCGCGCTCCTCCTGTTCGGGACGCTTCTTTCATCAACGGTCGAGACCACGGCCGCAGCTGAGGTGACCGTGCTCAGGTCAGTGGACAAGACGGAGGTCGCCCCTGGAGACGAGCTCAACGCTCTCCTCAACGTCAGTGTGAGCGGGAACGTTACGGGACTGATCGTCACGGAGAAGCTGCCTTCAGGCTTCAGGCTATCGACATCCGACCCGAGCCCCTCCAGGTACGACGAGGCGCTAGGGCAGGCCAAGTGGCTCTTCCTCAGCCTCACCGGTGTGAAGGGGATCACCGTCAACTACACTCTCGCTGTCTTGCCAGACGTCGGTGAAGGCATCTACAGGATCGAGGGCGAATGGAATGCGGTCAGCCAAGCTGGAACGTCCTCGGGCGAAACAGAGCCTACCGAGCTCAGGGTGAGGAGGATCCCGACCACGCTCTCCCTTTCAGTCTCCAGCTCAAAGGTGAAGCTCGGCGAGAGCGTCACGGTCTCAGGCCTCCTCTCCCCGGCGCCGCCTACCGTGACCCTCACCTTGACCTACTTCAAGCCCGATGGCTCCACGCTTACACGGAGCGCCACGACCTCGGCGAACGGTAGCTTCGCGGACATCTACAAGGCTGAGGCAGCAGGCCTTTGGGCGGTGACAGCCAGCTGGTCGGGAGACCAACACCACGCAGCGGCCCAAAGCCCGAGGATCTCGTTCACCGCGGAGAGCCGATGCCTCATCGCCACCGCCACCTATGGCTCAGAGCTCTCACCTGAGGTTCAGTTTCTCCGCGAGTTCAGAGACAGGAGCGTCCGGTCGACCTTCGCGGGGAGCCAGTTCATGGACGCCTTCGAAGCCTGGTACTACTCCTTCAGCCCCTCAGTGGCAAGCTTCCTCTCTCAGCAGTCGCTCTGGAGGGACATCGCGAAGGTCGTACTTCATCCTTCGATCGCGGCGCTTCACCTGTCCTCGATGGCTTACTCCGCGCTCGCGTTTAACCCTGAGCTGGGCGTCGTGACGACCGCCGTCATCGCTAGCCTCCTCATAGGCGCCTTATACCTCTCGCCCATCGTGGTGCTCCTTCTGACGCTCGCAAGGCGCCTCGGCCGGAACCCTCCCTGTGTAAGGCTGTTCAGGTTCTCAGTCGCCCTATGGGCTGCCAGCCTTGCCTCAGTAGCCCTAGCAGAGACGGTTCGCCTCCCCGTGCTCATGGCGGCCTCCATGCTCGCTTTAACGCTTCTCACGGCGGCGCTCTCGGCCTCCGGGGTCGCCGCGGCCTTCACGGGGTACCTCTCACGGCGACACGCCTCGGGTTGCTCCGTCCGCCTATTAGCTAACAGTTAAACAGTTCTGCTTAAGAAACGGCGTGCAGACCTATGGAGAGCACCAGAAGTGCTTACTAGCAGACCTTGAAGTGACAACAGCTGCTAAGCAGAAACAGACGATACTTTGATCCATCAGCTAACGCCGTAGCCGCCCAGTACCCCCGGGAAGGGGCGTACACCGACCTTGACATGACCGCAAAGGAGGTGAGAGATCTGAATAGGAACACGGCGAAGATCGGCGTACTCGCATCGCTGCTCCTAATCGGCCTTTTGGCGATCCCCGCTCTGCCCACAGCCCATTCCCAAGAGCCTAGCGAACAGAGCGTGGACTATCCATCCGTCAAAGACGCGCATGTCTACCAAGCCAGTCCCGATTTGAACTTCAACGAGACTTCCTTGGCAGTAAGGTCAAGCACAGGAGCGAACAAGAGGACCTACGTCGCGTTCGACCTATCAGCGATTCCCCCCGCCAATATCCTCTCAGCGTCACTGAGGCTTTACGTCTACCAGGCACCCGTGGCGCCTAGAAAGTACGAGGCCTCGGTCGTGTGGAGCACGTGGAACGAGGATGGCGTCACTTGGAACCAACAGCCCTCCTGGGGCTCGCGCCTGAGCGGTGTGACAGTCCCCAACACGCCAGGGTGGCTGGAGTTCCCTGTAACCGAAGCTGTCAAGGCGCATGTCAACAGATGGTGGACCGTCGAAGGTTTCATCATCAGGGATGAATCAGAGGACTCAGCGAGCTCCCTAGAGAGCCTCATCGCATCGAGGGAATACTCTAATGAGACGCTCAGACCCGTGCTGAGGGTGCGGCTAAGCTTCCAGCCGGACTTCAGCCTCCAAGTCTGGCCCGACTGGCAGACCGTAACCACGGGGACCAGCGTCTCGTACTGGGCTGAGGTCAGGTCGATCAACAGCTACGAAGGCCCCATCATGATAAGCGCAAACACAACCTCCGAGATCCTCGCGCCACTGCTGTCCGTCGCAGTAGAGCCCTCTTCGTTCAGCCTACGTGCAAACGAGGTCAGAGGCGGCATCAGCATTACCGTTGGACTCCTCGGTGACGTACCCGCGGGATCCTACCGCTTGACCGTTAACGCAGCAAGCGGAGAGCTAGCTCACACCTACAACCTAACGTTGGATGTGAGGCAGGTCGTCGTTTCACGAGACCTCCCAGCGAGCGTCCGAGACATCAGCACACCATTCACAGTCACGATAAGGTACCAGACAGGCATCATCAACGCGACCGGCCTGATCATCAACGAATACCTAGACAGGAACCTGGTGCTCGTCGATTGGACGGGCCCCTCCGGATCGACCGTAGCCAACGTCACCAGCACACGGGATTGGGGCACCCAACTCAAATGGGTCATCATGAGCTCAACCCCCTTCGAAGGCTTCACCATCAACTACACCGTCCTCATCAACTACACAGGGCCCCCAGAGAACATGCCAAGGGACTTCTGGTTCAACGGTGACAGCACCGCCGTAGACATAGATGGGCAGAAGCATCCTAACCCCACCCTCGGAGACAATAGGGTCTCGATCGAAAGAGGCCTCCCAGGACCTTGGGACGACGACAGCAGAGTGGACGACTGGGAACTGCTAGAAGTGATCGCTGCATGGGTGGATGGGCGCCTCGGCACCACCACGGAGGAGAACGACAGCAGTCTGCTAGCCTACATCCAGATGTGGGTACAGACGTACCAAGCTGGGTGGTAGAGCCACCACCCCTGTTTTCCCCTTTTTAGATAGGAATCCTTTTGCCACATGTGGTTCTGCGTTGTTGGAGGGAGTCTCGTCGAGACTCGTCATCGTGAGGCAGCTGGTTTGCCTGCGCCGCGGCCTCGCGGGACCAGTCAAAGCACAGTGGCCTCAGTGCCCAGCCATTGGTATGCCAGCTTTCCTCTCCAGTAGGCTGAGGAACTTCCGCTTGAACAAGCGGACATCGAACTCCCTGGACCTCGCGATAGCCTTTTCCGCGTAGTAGCGACGAACCTTCTCGTCGCTCATTATCCTCTCTATGTTCTCCGCAAGCTCCTCTTGGGATCTGAAGCCGAGCCCGTACTCACCCTTATCGAGGATGTCGATCCAGGGCCCGCTCGTCTCGCCTCGGTAGACGATCGGCACACAACCGGAGGCCATACCCTCGAGGACAGACAGCCCAAAAGGCTCGAATCTTGACGCATGAACCACTATCTTCGCCCTCGAGAGGGCGTCAATCATGGCAGCTCGGCTCATGTTGGGCTGCACAAGAACCTGCCTCTTCAACCCAGCCCCTGCAATAGAGCTCATCAGGCGGCTGTAGTACGAGGCCTCGCGGAGATGCCCGATTATGACATATCGAAGACTGAGCCTAACCTTGCTCAAGGCATCCACAACCTCGCCGAAGCGTTTGTTCGGTTGAAGGGCCCCAACAGAGACCAATAGGTTCTCTTTCCGCGGCGAACAGCGATAGACCCGGGACTCGATCGAGGGGTAAAGTACGTCCACGTCCTCCAATCCCCACATAGAGATAATGTACTTCCTGGTGACCGTGGAGTTCGCTACCGTAAGTTCGCAAGGAGGATTGGTTGCCGCTATGAGTTGTCTAAGGAGTGGCCTCATGAGGAAGTCCGCGAGTTTCCTCGCGAGGGGCTCCGTCTCCCTCTCTTCCGGGTCCCCTAGGTTCAGTCTAGCCGCCATCGGAAAGTGGGCATAGAGGAGCGAGCGTCGCCGCCTTAGTACACCTCGCAGGTGCGAAGGGACGTCGTCGTGGAAAACCGTGATGGAGGGGTCAAGCCCGCTCATGATGTGTCCTAGATGACCAGTGAGCGCAAGCGGCATGACGCCCATGTAGGTCGGCAGAAGGCGGGACAAACGGTCGATGGGAGTTGTCCCGCCGGACTCTGGGCTTACGAAGTAGAAGGTCCTGACGCTTCCGCCGAAGCGTCCAAGGTTCACGCCGTGAAGACGCTCAAGCTCCCCGGGCGAGAGACCGTGGAAGGCTGCCAGGCCTACCATGTAGCCACTCTCAAGCAGAGCCTCAGCCATGTCGACCGCTACCTTGCAGCCCCCGCCGTAGCTAAGGCTGACCCCAGCGTTTGGGGCGACTACCAAGGCCCTATTGGTCAAGGGTCAAGCCCCGTAGGCAGCGTGCATAAGCTTGTAGCGTCCTCTCAGCGGTCCTGCGCCAACTATGCTCTTGAAGCGCAGAGAGGCGGGCGTTCTCCTTCAGCCTCGCTCTCAACATACCATCTCTCATGAGCAACTCGATAGAGCGACATAGCTCTCGGGCGTTGCGACGGACAACGAAGCCGTTGAAGCCATCCCACACAACGTCCTCCATCCCTGGCACATCCGTTGTTACCACGGGAATCCCGCTGGCGAGAGCTTCTAGCACTACCATAGGCGCCGCCTCGGCGTATGTGGGTAGCACGAGGAACTCAGCTCCTGAGTACAGGGCTGTGAGGTCGTGGAGGGGCACGGCGCCCGTGAACAGCACGTCTCCATCGACCTTCAGCCTGACAGCCAAGTCGGTGAGGCTTCTTCTCTCCCGACCCTCGCCCACGACCACGCACTTGTACCTGGTCTGGCCTATCTGGCTGAAAGCCGAAAGCAGTAGGTCGACGCCCTTGCGCCTGTCTAGTCGGCCAACGAAGAGGCAGTAAGTCCCGTCGATGCCATACTTGGCCCTCGCCTCATCGATGAGGGGTTCTTGGGGCCTAAAGAGCTCGGCGTCAACACCATGCCCGATGACACTGACCCTCTCCTTGGGGTAGTGGAACCGTGAGGTCACGAGCTCACCTATCCTGGTCGATAAGGCGATGAAATGGTCACAGTTCCTGATTATGGTCCTGCCCGTAACCCGGAATATCAACCCTCGGACCCTCTGCTCCAGTGAGGCCTTGGCATTGCTTGCCATCGCTATAGGGTTGTGAAGTGTGAAGACGATCGGAATGCCTAGCTTCATCGATTTCTTCAGCATAACGATGAGGAGACCCATCGCTTCCTCGTGGACATGGATCGCATCGAACGAGAATCTCTCGCGGACGAGGGCTAGCACCGCTGAAATGAAGGCAAGGGTTCCTCCTAGCAGGTGCGTCAGGATCCACCAAGGGAAAGCCGTGGGGAACTTCATCCTCGGGGCATGGACTCTGTGAACGCTGACGCGGTCATGTAGGCGTGCTTTCCTTGTAAGGTCTGTCACGTAATGCACGTCGCATCCTAGTTCCGCGAGCCCGTTAGCGAGGTAGTAGGTGTGGGCCTCTATCGCCGCGCCACGTTCACAAGGAACAGGGATTATCCCAGTGTTGACAAGAAGCACTTTCATCCTCTTCGTTTCACTACTCCTAAGAGCAAGAGCGACAGCAGCTAACGCTGGGTTTCACCGCGGGCTTCACGCAGAGGACTAGCACGCGATGGCTTAACTGAGGAAGAGGGCCTAACAGCCTCTCTGAGAGGCCTATGAGGCACCTTAGACCAAGTGATACCCTCGCCTGTCTCCCGATAGGTCCGCTTCCTCTTGCGCTGACCACCGTGAAGCCATGAAGTCGAAGCAGCTTTAGCAGAGCCCCATAGGCGAAGACGCGAATGTGGTCTGCTCCGGGAGGCGTAGGGCTCTCTATCCTGGCAGTGAGTAGGTGGCCAATATCATACCTGAGGCTAACGCTTGTGTCAAAGGGTTGGAACCCCAGAAGCAGCGAGACCCTGTTATAGAGCGACGCTAGGTTCGGTGTTGTGACGATGAAGAGGCCGCCGGGCTTCAGGACCCTGAACGCCTCTTCGATCAGATGGTCTGGGTCAAACAGATGTTCAAGCGTTTCCCCGCAGAAGATGGCGTCGAAGGAGTCGCCTTCGAAGGGTAGGTCTTCCAAGTCCACGTTCACTTGAAACGCTCTAACACCTTTACTTGAGGCCAGTTTGACAGCCGTCTCGGATATGTCTACTCCAAACAGCTCCTCCGAACCTGAGGCCTTCCCGAACAGTAACGAGAAATTTCCATCGCCACACCCTATGTCCAAGACTCTGCGGAATGTGTACTGTGCGAACACCCTCAGTACTTCCCTTTCCCTGTGGCTTACTTCTTGAGAGGTTGAAGGCGTTACTCCCATGAATCTATTGGCGTACCTCTTCTTCACCCTCCAGAAGCCCATCTTGGGATCGCCTCTAGCTGTCCTGGACTTTCAAGATGAGAATCCTCTCATTCTCATACGCTGGCTTGTACCTACTCTCGTAGGAAAAACGCGTCAGGCTGTCTTGACGGCGCTTATCCAAGACCAGATACGTGATATCGTAGGCCTTCAGCAAATCGTACGCATTGGCATATCGAACGGGTGTCGCGATGTCGAGCTTTGTAGTGAGTGATATCCGCAACTTGACTTGAAGCCTCTGGTCTGCTCCGCTTATGACGAAGACGACTGCAGGACCCTGCCAACGGGGCTCTCTGGGCACGAAGGTGGCGCTGAGCTCACCCAGGGCCTCGACCGCCTCAACCGTTAGGCTCTCGATGTCGCCCGTGGGCGTAGCCAAGTCCAGCGTGACGGCCCGGTTCCGGACGATGTAGCCTCTAACGCGCGTGCTGTGGAAGAGGTTCACGGTTACCTTGAACTCCTTGATGGGTTGGTTGCCTAGGCTTGCGGCGTAGGTGATGTCCAAGTGGGGGGCGCGGGAGACCTCCACGACGCGGGTTACGGTGCCGAAGGGCCACGTGTAGTCGTATGTGATCGCGACTCGATCTCTTTCGGCGCTGACATTCCGCAGTGTCTTTACGCCCTCTGCCAGGGGTCGCGGCCCACTAACATCGGGATGTTGATGAGAGGGCGAGATCTGGAGAAACTGGCTCTGATCATCGAGGTAGGCCAGCTCGGCGAAACCAGATCCAACCGCTGAGACTATGGCTGGATTGCTATGGATCGCGGGGAACGCGTCGTGGACTAGGAAGTAGCCGTTCTCGACGATCTGGTTCCCAGAGATGATCCTGATCGCGTCGAAGGTCTCCTGGTAATCGGGGGACGTGGCGAAGAAAGATAGGTCCTGATAAGCCCTGACAGACAAAGCCTTGCGAAGAGCGTAACCTTGAATCCATCCACCCAGCGCGTTGTAGTTGGTTATAACAGTGGCGTTCTTCCCGGTGTTGTTTCTCAGCCAATCTAGAGCCTCCACAGCCTCGTCGCTGAGGATATGATAGTACTCCACGGCGCCGACCAACCTCGCGTAGGAGCCTTGGACGAGAACGGAAGCCACGATGGCGATCAGGGCTGACAGCCCCACCTTCATCAGGAAGGTGCGGGAGCGAGCCGACCTGACCACGTCCGATAGGAAAATCGAGAACGCTAGGAAGACGAATATGGGCGTCATGTAGAAGGCTCGGATCGCAGCGTAGGCGTTGAGTGTCGAGGAGAGAATTGGCACAGCAGCCCCAAAGCTCGTCATGATGATCACCGCTTGAGCGTGTCTTGAGCCGCGCCCCGTGGCGGGATCGATGACCCACAGCTTGATGAAGCTTGCAAGGCCTATGGCCAGAAAGACGATCAGTGAGGCGGGGCTCCTCGCGACGGCATCGCTGGCCAAGGCCAGATGCAGAGAAAGATCCGACCACGGGTTCGAATACAGACCACGCCAAAGGCTACTCGGGGAATGTGTTGCCAGATACAAGTAGACCCCTGCGTACGGAAGACTGAGCAGGATGCTCGTTAGCATGAAGACAGCAAGGAGCTTGAGGAGCCACCGTCTGCGCCTAAGGAGGATGTGCACCAGCGCGAGAATCGAGGCAGTCACGCTGTAGTAGAAGGCTGTGAAAGGATGAGTTCCCACCGTGAGCGAGGCAAAGATGCCGGCTATCGAGCAGTCCTTCCACGAAGCTGCATGGAGGGCCTTGACCAGGTAGTACGCCGAAAAGAGCATGAAGAACACGCCAAATACGCTAGGCATGCCGCCCCAACCGATAGTCTCGGACAAGTACTCCGAGAATACGAAGAGCGTCGTCGCAACGAGGGAGCTCAGATAGTCTGCGCCGAGCCTCCTGCTCAGAAGCAGGAAGGGGACCGCCACGATAGTCGAGACAAGGGCCTCTGCAACCTTGAGGGCTGCAAAGACCGGAAGGGCCACCGTTAGAGGCCAGAGAACCAGGAAGTAGTACAGGGGCGGATGGTGGAACCTGTAGTCGGGTCTAACGACGTCACGGCCGAGGTAAGCGTTCAGCGCAACGAGGTGACCCCCCAAGTCCTCGCTTGGCGGCGTCGGATACTTATCGAGTACGGTCAACCTAAGAGCGAATACTGAGACCAAGAGCGTGGCTGGGATGCTCCATTCCTTTAGGAGGGTTAGCCGGTCCATTTAGATCACGAAAGTCGTCCTCTTAACATGACCTTCAGTATCGTTAGTCCGTCCCTCCAGGCGCAGAGCTTTGTCTTCCCAAGCCTCGGCCGATAGGTTACCGGGACTTCCTCGATTCTTGCACCTCTCTTCACGAGGTGGATGAGCTGCTCCGTGGCGTAGGACATCCCATAGTCCTTGCACGGAAGCCCCTTGAGGTAGGCGCGTGCAATCGCTCTGAAGCCTGTCTGGGTGTCGCTAAGCGTCTTGAAGAAGAGGATGCCGAAGACCAGCGATAACACCATGTTGCCAACTCTGTTGAGACAGTTCATCGAGCCAGGCAGCATCATTCCCCCCAACCTGTTCCCCAACACGACGTCATGCCGGTCGTCGAATATCGGTTGGATAAGCTTCTGTATCTCTCTAGGATCGTAAGTGTGATCGCCATCAATATACACCACTATATCGCCTTTTGCGTTCTCAATTCCAGTCTGTAAGGCTCTGCCGTAACCAATACGTTCTTCACGGATAACTTTCACAGGGAAAAACGATGCGATTTTAGGAGTATCATCTACTGATGAATCAACAATGATAACTTCATCCAAGAGCCCCCTCGGCATCTCCGACAGGAGCTTCCCTATGGCCGAAGACTCGTTCAGCGTCGGGATTATGACCGTCACCGGCCTCGTTTCCGGACCACCTCAAGCGACGACCGGCCAGCGAGAGAGGCCCTTCACTCCGGAGATTAGCCTGCGTACTGAAACGAATCAGAGACAGAATCAGAACTGAAGGCTTACGCTGGCTAAGGACACACTGCCCCACGGGGGAGCAATCCATGACGTACGGCGCCTCGATCGCCGGGCCTAGCCGTTGAGTGCCCAGAGTTCCAACAGAGACCAATGCTCCGTGACAGCTCAGGGCTCTTGCTCATGGCACCTATATCTAGGATCATCGACATACTAATTCCGTAAGCTCTCCTTCATGGCAAAACCTACCAGAGGCCACATGGCGCATCAACAGACATTTTGATGTGTTCCAGATCTTTAAAGACGAGATTTCGAAAGGTTTTTATACTGAATAGAGAAACATGGACCCGTTTCAGCCCGTGTTGGCTTCGGCCGACAAGGAGCTGGCGCAAACCAGATCGGTCCTCGGGAGATGGCGAGCTGGTCTGGGGAGCATAATGCGCAGGGCGAGCAAAGGGGCGCTAGGGGGCCTGACCTGCTGAAATGACTACTGTCACCCTGGTTTACCCGTATTTTCAGCCTTTCAACGACCGGTCGATATTCCGGTTTCCACCCTTAGGGCTAGGGTACATTGCCGCGTACCTGAGACAGCATAAGGTGTCTGTTGACCTGGTGGACTGCACCTTCCTAAGCCAAGCAGAGGCGTTGGAAAGGGTGGCGCGTTCAGATCCCGAGATCATCGGCATTTACTCGATGTTCTCGATCAAGAAGAGGTCTGTGGAACTCGCCGAGATGCTCAGAAAGGGTTCTAGGCTTCTTGTCGCTGGCGGCCCGCTGCCTTCGTTGAAGCCAGAGGCTTTCCTTGGGACCTTTGACGTCGTAGTCATCGGAGAAGGAGAACAGACAATGCTTGAGCTGGTTCATGCGGTCAAGAAGGGCGCTGACCTGTCTGGAATCAAGGGCATCGCGTATAGAGAAGGAGGAGTGATAAAGCTCACGTCAAAAAGAGGGCTGATCGGGAACCTAGACAGCATCCCCTTTCCAGCTAGGGAGTTTTTTGACAACAAGGCCTACATGGACTACCACCGTAGGAGATCCAATCACACCGTCACGACGGTGATCACGTCTAGGGGTTGTCCTTTCCGCTGTGACTTCTGCAGCCGACCGATCTTCGACGAGCGTTTCAGGGCGAGGTCAGCGAAGAATATCGCGGACGAGGTAGAGGTCGTGTGTGTCCTCGGGTATGATAGGATATGGTTTGCCGACGACTGTTTCACGTTCAGCCGTAAGAGGCTGATCGACGTATGCGACGAGATGATCCGGCGGGGTCTAAGGATCGACTGGGAATGCCTCTCAAGGGTGGACACAATCGACAGGGAGGCGACCGAGAAGATGAGGCAGGCGGGATGCGTACGCGTCTTCTTCGGCATCGAATCCGGGAACGACTCGGTCTTGGCTCTGATGAACAAGCGGACAACCACCAAGCAGGCAGACGAGGCGGTCCGTTTGACGAAGGCCTCTGGGATCCAGGTGGGCGGTTTCTTCATCGTCGGATACCCCGGTGAGACCGACGAGACCATCCTAGACACGATAAGGTTTGCTTCCTCGCTCCCCCTGGATTACCTCTCCTTCACATTGCCCTATCCGATCCCGGGGACTCCCTTATACGAGAGAGAGAAGGACAAGATGACACTAGACGAGCCCGAGGAACCTGAGCATGCGCGGCTCATAGACCATAACCTAATGTACCGATCCTCTTTCTCCGAGGCAAAGCTGAAGTTCGCCATCGCGAAGGGCATGGTCCAGTTCAAGATGAGAAGGCATCTGAAGGGCCCTGGCTACAAGCTACTTGGGACGCCTCTTGAGCGGCTAACTGACTCTATCTTCAGACGCCTTCATTGACTTGAGCCCACCGCAGGCATCTCAACAGAAGGATCTGTCCCTCAGCCCAGAGCCGAGTCGTCCATCACGGGCTTCTGTGATAGCCTTCGGCTGAATCAGGTGCGTCCTCGGCTCTGTCGGCGCCACTGGATCGGCGTAGGGCATGGCGGAACGTGAGGACACAGGGCCTCAGATGGGTACATACCGCTCGAACTGTTGTGTTACCATTCTCGTAACGGTTTCCGTAACGATCAGGCCCCAGCAGCTATGGCAGGACTGATAGTTCCCGGTATGCGCGGAGAACGGCCCTATTCGGGCACGATCCCATGACTTCGGAGCCGGAGACTAGGCTGTTAGACGTTCGGGGTGAGCCAGACCGCTTGAGCATCTAGCTCTTCATAGCGCGACTCCTCGACGATTGGCGCTCACAGGGCGGCTTGGGCGTATCCCCCGGGAACCAGTTCAGGTGGCCGCTTCAGATGGAGCTTCGAGCTGTTCCGTGGCCAAAGTCTTAAATCGCGTGCTCTCGGTCAGGTCGGAAGTGCGCTTTCCTAGCGATCCCTAGAGCCTGTAACCCTGATGGAGGAGAGAGGGGATGAGCGCGGAGGCTTGGAAGGAGATCGTGGCGGTTCCAAGGCATACGATCAGGCGAATGCGGACCACGATCCGTGGCAGCCCGTTGAAGGCCTTGGCGGAGCTGATCATCAACAGCGAGGACAGCTACTACCGCCTGGAGCAAGCGGGTCTCCCGGCGAGCGGCCTGATCCAGGTCGGCTACTGGAAGAGGACGGAGCGCGGCCATGAAACCGTCAGGGCCTTCTCCGTCCAAGACTACGCGGAGGGCATCCCGTTCGAAAGCCTCGACGAGAAATTTGGCAGGTATGGAGCGGACACCAGCGGGCACTCGAGACGCGGATACTTCGGCCAGGGCGCGAAGGACGCGCTCTGCATGATGAGGAACGGCCTTGTCCTAACTGTTCACGGCCAACGCGTTTCGCTCTGCAGGTTCAAGACGGAGAACGACGTGCCCAAATACCTCGTCTGCGACGAAGCCAGCGCGGAGGCCGCGTTGAAGGAGTTCAACGAGCAGATCAAGGGCGCGACCCCGCTTGACAAGGGCCAGAACGGGACGCTCGTCTACTTCGAGATACCAGCCAGCCAACACGCGCCCCGAATCAAGACCGTCAGAGAGAGCCTTGAATCCTTCTCTATGCTGAGGAAGCTCCTGTCGGACCCGAAGAGGCGCCTCCAGCTCATCGACCACGACACGGGCGAGGTGACGGAGCTTAAGGCGCCGGCGCTGGAGGGAGAACTCCTGCTTAATGAGAGCATCAGCCTTAGGTTCGCCTCCATGCCGGTTGGCGTCGAACTCTCTGTATACCGGGCTAACCGTGACCTGAACCAGCAGCCGGGTGAAAGGCGCGACGGAGGCCTCCTCGTCGTGGACGAGAACGACGCGGTGCTAGACCTAACGCTCTTCGGGTACGAGTACGAGTCCAGCGCAGCCCGGCTCTTCGGCGAGGCCCGAATAGCGGGGTTCAAGCCCCTCTTCCGCAAGGATGGTACGCTCATCATGGAGAGCCGCGAAGGCCTGGACTACAACCATCCGTTCAACAGGCTGCTGCGGCAGAGGATACGCGAGAGCCTCGCGAAGGTCCTGGAGAGGCTGGAGAAAGAGGCCCTGCCCGGCGTGGCGCGGATCGACGAGAGACTCGACAGACGGTTCAGGACGGCCTTCTCAAGGATCAACCTGCTGATGAGGAACGAGACAGACCGGAGCTTCGGAGAAGGCCAGCTCCCGCTGATGTCACCGGTCCCCGAGAACGGGCTCAGCTTCAGCATGCCCGAGGTAACGGTCGAGGTCGCTCAGACGCGGCGCGTCCACCTGCTCGTTGACGTCTCAAAGATCCCGCCGGGCTCCTTGATCCAGCTTACAGCAGACAACCCGAGCCTAGAGCTTGAGCCCGCGGGCAGCATAGAGGTCCCAACGGGAATCCCTATGGAGAACCCGTTCTCCGCGCCAGTCCTCGTCGGAGGACGTCAAGCCGGGATCGAGGCCACGGTGACAGCTGTCTTCGCCAGCCTCTCAGCACGGCTGCATGTCAAGATAGTCGAGGAGAAGTTGATAGCCCCGGTGTCAGGGTTCGGCTTTGTCCCCGACAGCATTCGCATACACGAGAGGGGAACGGGAAGACTCCGGCTCATCGCGGACACTCAGAGCGTCAGCCCAGGCGCAGAGGTGAGAGTCGAGTCCGACAACCCCAATGTCCGGATTGTGGGGCCGGAGACCACCTTCAGGGTGCCCATGCCCTCCACGGGAACGCTTTCAAGGCTCCTAGTAACGGTAGAAGGCCTCAAGGCCGGTGAACGCGGACTGGTCCGCGCAACCTGCGAGGGCAAGGAGGCCGTCGCGAGAGTTTACGTTTCGGAGCGGCTGACGCACGGAGGCCTCTTCAGGGGCTACAGCCTGGACTTCCACAGGGACCCAAGGCAGAGGTCGAGCTTCGACAGGCAGACAGGCATCACGTACGTGCACATGGCCGCGCCTGTCCTGAAGAACTACTTCGGCGAGAACGGCGAGAAGCTCGTTAAGGAGAAGAGGCCGGAAGCCGTCGTGCTTCTGGCCGAATCCCTGCTGAGCTGCATCTGCCAACAGTGGGCTCGGTACAGGTTTGAGTGCGGGCTTAGGGAATACGCGAAGCCCGACGACGCCGCGGCGATGCGGGAAGAAGAAGAAGCAGAGGCGAGGCAGATAGACTACGAGTTCGGAAAGACCTTCCACGACTGGATCATGGCGCCTCAAGAGCACTCGATCCGAGGCCACGCCCCAGACTCCTCGAGCCCAGAGGGCGCAAGCCCGTGATCCATCTCGTCATATGCGTAGCTGAACGCCCCTCTGATCGGACGCCCGGCCTGAAATCCCGCGTCGAGGAGCCCGCGGGCAACGAGGACAAAGACCTGCATCTCCATCAAATCTATCTTCCGCCCTATCGTGAGACCTCCAACCCGCCTCCTGTGCCGACTCGGCGAAGTCGAAGGCCCTTAGCAGGCTTCGGTTCCTCAGACCCGTGGAGAGCGAGACATCAGCATTCTTGCCGTACGTCAAGCTCGCTGAGGAGGAGCCGGTTATCTGGGTCTCAAGCCTTTGAGGGCTGCTGACACGGGCGGATAGGCTACGGGCGAAGCCGTGAGGAAGGGCTGCGTTCCGTACTGCAGCGTGCATAGGTCATTTATCGTCAGGCGCCTTTGAACCGCGAGGCCCAGGGAGTTCAGGAGTTCCGCCACGTCGTCCCCGTCACTGGCCTGCGCTCCCAGGAGGACGCCTGAATCCCTTCCGTAGACCAGCTTAAGGTTGACCTCCTCAGCCTTAGGCACGACGCCTGGGTCCTTGTTCAAGACCTTAGCTCTCGCGGATACAACCTGGAAGCTTTCTTTCTCCGCCATGCTTTCTGTCAGGCCGGCCGCCCCGAGGGCCCTGCCCGCGATGCGCGTGAGGATCACGCCCACCACACCCTGGACAGCCCTGGGAACCCTTATTCCGAAGAGGTTCAAGCCGGCGACGCGGGCCTCCTGACAGGCTACGGAGGCCAGCATGAAGGGCACGGGCTTACCGGTGAAGAAGCTTCTCTTCTCAGCGCAGTCGCCGACTGCGAGCACATCCGGGTGGCTTGCCCGCATGTATTCATCCACGACCACGCCGCCTGTTTCGCCGATCGCTAGTCCTGCTCTTCTCGCGAGTTCAACCTCAGGTCTGGCCCCGAGGCCCAGTATGACGATGTCTGCACCCAGTCTCCGGCCGTCAGCCAGCTCCACGGCATTAACGCGACCTTCGCCCAGTATGCGGGTCACGCGGGCGTTCGTGAGGATCTTCACACCCTCAGACCTGAGCTTCTCCTCGGCTTCAACGGCGAATTCCTCGTCGAAGCTCAGTATGAGGCAGTGCGGCAGGAGCTCCACTATCGTTACGTCTTTCTTCGTTCTGGCTAGGTCGTCGGCGAACTCCGCTCCTACGAAGCCTCCACCTATGATCACGACTCTGCCCGCTTCCTGGAGGTCGTCCTCGAGTTTCCGCATCAACGTAAAGCTCTTCTGAACAGCGTGAACGCCCTCAAGCTCGGTTCCCGCGATGCTACGTGGCACCACTGGGCTGGATCCCGTTGCCAGTATGAGCTTACGGTAACTTATCCTTCCACCGGTCTTCATCGAGACAGCGTTGCCGTCGAGGTCCAGGTCTCTGGCCTCGTCTATGAGGATCTCCACTCCCGCGTTCTTCAGTGTGTCGTCCGGCAGGAGGTTCCTGTTGAAGGACTCCATGGTAGCGGACAGGTATGGTATAGCGCCAGGATACAGCGTCAGCTCCTCTCGTCGCACTAGGAGCACCGAGACATCCGGGTGCACGTGCTTGACGGCTAGAGCCGCCGTGTACCCCCCGGGTCCGCCCCCTAGTATAACTACATCGAATCTTTGAACATCCATCCGAGACCCCCGCGACTAGGCGCCTCTCCCGATAAAAGGCTTCAAACAGCCTTGACCCGACCGCCCAGCTTGAACGTAGCCTAGACGTGCCTCCTTGCGCTGTACGATCCTCTCCTCAGCCTTTCGATCACGACATCGGGCTTGTTGCTGCCGATCGCGTCTACGCCCAGCGCGGCGATCGTCTCCGCCTCGTCGGCCTCGTCCACGTTCCAGACCGCAACCCTGAGGTCTGCCCCATGAGCGGACTTGACCAGTTCCTCGTCAACCATGGCGTGGTTCACGTGAAGCGCATCCGCCCCGGCGTCGAGAGCAAGCCCGACTGGGTCAACAGGTCTGCAGACGAAGAGTACACCGGTCTTGATCGACGCGTTCAAGGCCCTCGCCCTCTGAACCCGGCGGTGGTCAAACGATGTCAGCCTGACCCCGTCTTCACATCGGTTCCGCTCGATGAGCCTCACCACGGGGGCCTCGGTGTCCTCCCCCTTAAGCTCGATCTGAATGATCGCCCTTCCGAGAACAAGGTCGATGACCTCCTGTAGAGCCGGGACATGCTCACCCAGGCCTGCGTCCAGTTCGCGTATCTGCTCGCTGGTCAGGTCCCGGACCCAGCCGTGTCCATTCGTGGTCCTATCCACCGTGGGGTCATGGATCACCATCAGCTGGCCGTCCCGGCTGAGGTGAACGTCCAGCTCGACGGCGTCTACGCCGAGCTCAAGCGCTCTCCTGAACGACCTGAGTGTGTTCTCAGGCTCGTAGCCCGCCGCACCTCTGTGGCCTGTAACCTCGACCATGAGCACCTAGAAGCCTAACGCTCCTATTACGGTTCCGCCCGGCCGGCTCGCCGAGGCGGATCGCCTCCACGCATGTGACATCTCAGCCCTCACAGCAGACGCATGGGAGGAAACCAGGGACTGGATGCAGCCTGACGTTCGAAAGGAGGCTCCTTCCAGGCCCTGTTGGCCGACTCATCCTCCAGCGGACTCTGGCTTTCCCTTCGTCTCGATCTCCTGCGCGATCTCCTCGATCGCCCAGTGCTGGACCCAGTACCTCACGTTCTCTCTTAGCACGTAGCCTACTTCGCGGCGGATCTCCTCGAGATCGAGGGGCCCCGGCCACGACGCAAACTCCTCGATGAAGCCGCGTCTCTCCTGAAGCTCCTTCTCCAGATTCCTCTCGACCAAGCGGTCAACAACCTGCGCCACCACTGGGTCGCTGAAGATGAGGGGATGCACTTCCTTCAGGAGCTGGATCGCCTCTTTCCTAAGGGGCTGCCAGAACTCTTGGCGGAGTTGCTCCAGGAGCTTCTCCACGCCGAGAACGGGCTTTGCCTCCGTTTCGGCTATGTCAACGCGAAGGCTTGGCGCTTCCTCGTACGCCAATCGAGGGATAAGCCCTCTCTTCCTGACCTTCTCTGCAGCAGTCTCGTAGGTTACTGTCAGATCCTGGCCGCACAGGTCGCTCAGGACCTGGGCGTGCAGGGCGAGGTTCGCCAGAAGCTCCCGCAGCTCTGCCTCAGGTCCGGCCGCGAACTCCAGCCGGATCTTGTTGACATCACCTATCTCCTTGAGCAAGAGTCCGCAGGGGTACTCCCCATCCTTGATCCCGGAGACGAGCTGAGATCGTCTTTCCAGTTCCTCAAGGCGAAGGAGGATCACCAGGACTCTTTTTATCGACAGTTATGCTCGTCAGGTGTTCTTCCTCGATCCTCCCAGCAGGATGGCCTTATATAAGCTTGGATCCCACACGTGCCCAAAGGAGGTCAGACCTAGACCCGGGCAAGGAAGGCGCTAGGAAGGCTTAATTCCACAGTCGGGCTTGGGCGCCTGAGGGCGAGAGGCATGGATGGGCCCTTTCTACGCATAGACCACGTGACCCTCATGGTTCGCGACCTCAAGAGGTCGGTGGAGTTCTACACGCAAAAGCTCGGCTTCGAGGTCCGTGGCGAGACCCCGCCGGAGAGGAACGTGAAGACGGTCTTCCTCCAATGCGGAGACGCGAACCTCGACCTCTACGGGATGGTTGAGGGCGAGCCGTTTGTGCCCGAGCACAGGGAGCACGAGGTAGGCCTCGTCCACATCGCCTTGAAGGTCGAGGACGTAGACCGCGTCTACGAGGAGCTTGTGAAGAGAGGCGTAGGGTTCCACATAAAGCCCTTCTACCAGCCCCGCTCCGGGAGGAAGATCGCGTTCTTCAAGGACCCCGACGGGAACGTGCTCCATATAACGGACGGCGAATCCAAGCCGCGAAAGGACATCTGCTCAACCTGAGACGAAGGAGGGCTGCATGGCACCGTGTCAGAACAACCGCCGCGCTGGGTTGACCGTGACCGGCTCCTGGGCTTGACACGTGAACTCGTCAGGATACCCAGCGTCACCGGGGAAGAGGCACAGCTCGCAGAGTTCCTCGCCAAGCGAATGGAGGCCGTAGGCCTTGAGGTGCAAGTACTGGGAGCCGAGAGGACCAGGCTAAACGTCGTGGGAAGGCTCAGAGGCAGCGTAGGTCGTCCCGTGCTGATCTATAATGGGCACATGGATACCGTTCCGATAGGTGAGAGGAGCCTCTGGAGCCAAGACCCCTACGGCGGCGATCTTGTCGACGGGGGGCTCTACGGCCGCGGCTCACAGGACATGAAGGCAGGCCTTGCAGCGATGATAGAGACCGTCGAAGCCTTGAAGCGGAGCGGGATTCAGCTGCGCGGTGACCTCTTGCTGGAGGCGGTGGTTGACGAGGAGCGGGGCGGCTACCTGGGTACACGCTGGCTTGTCGAGAACGGCTTCCGAGGCGACCTGGCGATCGTCTGCGAGGGAGGCGACCTGAAGCTCTACACCTGCCACAAAGGCGACTACGGAGTCGAAATAAGCACGATAGGTAAGGCGACGCACGCCGCCACACCGGAGAAGGGCGTAAACGCCGTCCACAAGATGATAGATGTGGCCAACGCCCTGCTAGCGATCCCAAGGCGCTTCCACTGGGAGAAGAGAACCCATCCCCTAACGGGGCCGCCGCTCATCAGCCTCTCCGTTATAGAGGGCGGCATACAGCGCAACATGGTGCCCGACCATTGCAGGATGGTCGTAGACCGCCGCGTCGTGCCCCGCTTCGAGTCGGTCGAGGAGGCGAGGCGCGAGTTCCAGGCCGTTCTCTCGGAGCTCCAGGCCAAGGATGAGCAGCTCAAGATCGAGACTAAGGAGATAATCGATGTTGAACCCGCCGAGGTAGCGGAGACCGAGCCTATAGTGACCGCGATGCAAACCGCCGCGGAGAGAGCCTTAGGCTATCGCCTGGAAATCGCGGGCCTGAAGGGCTTCACGGACGCCCACTGGATGGTTAATCGACACGCGATCCCAACCGTCTCCTTCGGTACAAGGGGCGGGAACATCCACGGCGTCGACGAGTACGTCGAGGTTGACTCCATCGTATCCGTCGCCAAGGTACTGACGCAGCTAGCCGCAGACCTGCTCGCAGCCTAAGGGCGTACTGAGCCCCTCCGGCCTCCACAAACCTTAATCCTCAGCCCCAGAGCTTCCCTGTATCCGAGAGTTCGCCGGGTCTGCAGGAGGCGTGGGCTGTGAGGATCGGCATTCTGACGGGGGGTGGCGACTGTGCTGGGCTGAACGCCGTGCTGAGGGCGGTCGTCAGGAGGGCTGAGAGCTATAGGTTTGAGGTTCTAGGCGTCAAGTATGGTTGGGCTGGCCTGATCACGCTTGATGTCGTCCAGCTCAGGTACGCGGACGTGGAGGACCTGCTGGCCGTCGGGGGGACCTCCATTAAGACCTCGAGGACGAACCCCGTGAAGCGGCCGGAAGATGCACAGAAGGTTCTTGGGAACGTGAGGAAGCTGGGCATCGATGCCCTGATCGCGGTGGGAGGAGACGACACCCTGAGCGCCGCCCAGAAGCTTGCCGGAATGGGCCTTAAGGTCGTGGGCGTCCCGAAGACCATCGATAACGACCTCTCCGCCACAGACGTGACCTTTGGCTTCGACTCGGCCGTCAATGCGGCCATGGACGCGCTGGACAGGCTCCTCTCAACCGGCAGGTCCCATGACAGGGTTATGGTCGCGGAGGTCATGGGACGGGAGGCGGGCTGGATAACCCTCCACGCGGGGATGGCTGCGGGCGCGAACCTGATACTGATCCCGGAGCAGCCCTTCGACATAGACGAGGTCTGCGACTCCCTCAGGAAGAGGAGGAGCGAGGGAAAGAGATGGGCGTTGATCGCGGTGGCTGAGGGTACGCCGCTGAGGGAGGCTAAGGGCATCGTGGCGAAGGAGGCCGAGGTGGACGAGTTCGGCCACGTCCGGCTAGGCGGCATAGGCCAGTTCCTCGCAGACGAGATCGAGAAGCGGACGGGCTTCGAGACCAGAGCCACGGTCCTAGGGCACACGATCAGAGGAGGCTCGCCCTCAGCCTTCGACCGCGTTTTGGCCACTAGGTTCGGGGTTGCGGCGGTTGACCTCGTCAAGGAGGGCAAGTTCGGGCTTATGGTAAGCCTACGCGGCACGAGCATCGTTCCCGTGCCCCTCGAGGAGGCGGTGGCCAAGCCGAAGCTCGTCGATAAGGAGCTCTACGACGTCGCCAAGACCTTCCTCATGTGACCTCAACCGCCTAGCCAACGTCTCGAAGGAAGACGAGGCGCCCGAGCGAAGGGCGAACGCTAGGCCACTGTCTGCTCCCTTGCCGAGCCTCTCCGTCTCCGCTGGAGCAGGACTCCGAGGACGAAGCCCAGGGCAGAGAAGGCCGCTGCTACAAAGGCGATGGTGAGAAGCCCATACGGCCTAGCCCCGGCTGGCGTCTCAGGCTGCGAGGGAGCTTCCTCGACCACGGCGATAGGCACGGTTGCGCTGACCTGCCTCAGCTCGTTTCGATCGTTCTTGAAACTGACATGTAACGGCAAGGAGTAGGTTCCGTTCGTCACTCCGCTGGCTACGAGAAGGTTGATGCTGAAGGGCGTCTGAAGCCCAACAGGCGCTTCGCCGACGAAGTTGCTTGACCCCACGGTGGCGATGAAGACGCCGTCCGGGCTTGGCGCAAGCGAGATGTTCACCGCCTTCGCCGTGATGCTGCCCTCGTTGAGCAGGGAGCCCGAGACGATAAGGCTTCTTCCCGCCACGGCGAGGCTCGGGGAGGTCACGATGTTCATCACGTAGAGGTCTATGTAGCCCCGCGCCGTGAACCCGATGCTGCTCGTCTCCGTGATGTCATTGGACCGTGAATCCCTGTAACTTAACGTAACTGTGGCTGGGGAGTCGGCACCGACGCCCCCGGAGGAGACAAAGAGCCGCGCCGGAAGCACCACCTTCCCGCCAGCCTCCACCTTGGGCACAAACCATCGGTTGTTTCTGCCCACGATCGTGACTCCCGGCGGCGTCGTGAGCGTGACGAGAAGCGCGGTAGCCGGGCTTAGCCCGTCGTTGCTCACCGTTATGGATACCTCGTTCACCTGTCCGGCAAGGAGGTCAGCGTTGTCAAGGGACGTGGATAGAATAGGCTCTGTCTCAGCGGCTGAGCTTACGATGAGGCCTATGCCTCCTCGCAGGTCTGTCTTCGCCACGCCCTCAGGCGTCCTATAGCCTATCGAGACCGCGGCGGTGAAGCTCTGTCCCTGCGCGCCGTAGGGCGCCCAGACCGCTGCTTGGAAGCTGAAGCCCTGGCCGGGATCCAGGGAGGAGGCGAACCACCGGTTGTCCTTCCCAGCCAGGGTTAACGGCGGTGAGAGCGTCAGCGTCAGGTCCACGCCGTAGGCCGTAGCCGTACCGTTGTTCACCACAGTCATCGTCACGTTCGAGAAGTCCCCGGCTGTTAGACGCCCGCCCTCCGCGAGAACCGTGAACTGGATGTCGGACGCTGTCAGGACGCTCACGGCCAGCGTCTGAGTCTCGGTTCTGCTCAGCCCCATAGCCGATCGGTATGTCAAGGCCGCTGCCACCTGGAACGTGCTCCCTTGCGTCGAGGAGGGCGCGTAGAGGCTAATGGGTACAGTAGCCTCCTCGCCCGGAGAGAGCGCGCCAACACTCCATCTGCCGCCTCCGCCCGGCAATGCCAAGGGTGGCGGCAAGGTCAAGGTCAACTCGCTTGGGCCAACGGCCGCCGTGCCTTGGTTCCGTACCTTCAATAGGAGGGCAGTGGAGAAGCCGGGGCGGATGAAGAGATCAGAGAGCGCGAACTGGAAGGCGGCCCTGCCTGGGAGCCGAACCGGCACTGTCAGGTTAAACGGCAGGCTTGGGGTCACGGAGGTTGAGGTTGACGGGGTTGAGGTGGATGCCGTCGATGTCTCGGTCTTCGAGGGGGTCGAGGTCGTCGATGTCGTCGTTGTAGAGGTCGATGTGGAGATCGAGTAGTGGCCCATAGTCATCGGCAGGAGGTGGACGCCTAGGGGCGTAGACGAGTTGATGCTCAGCGTGAAGGTCAGACCGAAGCTTTGCCCTGGCTGAACCTGCAGGCTGTGGTGGGCGACGGCCAGGTTGCCGCCAGATGCGTTGGCAAAGGCCTCGCCGAGGTGTAAGGTGGCGGTCACGTCCGTGATCGTGAAGTTGTTCTCGTTCCTCACCTCCACCGTGAGAGGAACCCCTAGGTCGCCCGGGGCTGCGTCCACCGGGCTGACAGCTGTTCCCCAACTTGCAGCGACGACCCCTATGGTGGATTCGTCAACGGTCACGGTGTAGTCTGACCGGCCTGAAACGAACCGGACCTCTATGTAGTGGTAGCCGGTGACCTGCGCCACGTACTGCGCGGTCTCGGTTGCTCCCTGCTCCGCCGTGGTCGAGTTCGCCACGCTCTTACGGAAGGTGTCATAGAGGTAGAGGTCAGCATCCCCTTCAGGGTTGGGCTGGAGCATCGCGGCGAGGATCGTGCCTCGGCTGAGGAGGAGCTTAAAGAAGTGTGAGGCATGGAATGGCTGCGCGCTCGCGTAGGTTCCAGGGATTATCAGCACTGCGGTTTCAAACCAAGCGCCAGGCGTGATGTACGTCAACGCTCCCTGCGCCTGAGCCGTAATCATCGTTACGGAGACGAGCATCCCGAGAAGGATCACGCTGAGACGACCTCTCCGCACGGCGGCCGGAATACGGGCTCTTGGCCTGTGCATAGGCGACACGCAGGGCCATGAGTGAGCGGGGCCTCCTATTAGGGCTTTCATCCAGGCCTCACCTGCCTGGTTTCGCGATGCAGTCAAGGCGCTCCCGGCAGAAACGCCAAGGGGCTGCTCGCTTCAGCCGGGCTGAGGAACGGCGGGCCTCCACGCCATCCGCTCAACGCGCTTCTCGAAGCTCCCTGATCCTCCGCTCCTCAACTCCTAGGGCTAGCTCAACGGCGTAGATGAGCCGCGCGGTTACCACCCAGGCTTCGAGGGAAGCAGGATCGATCGCGTAGACCTCGCCGAGCAGCTTCCTCGTCTCATCCGTGAATTGGCCCTTGGGGAAGCCTCCGATCACCGTCGCGGCGTTTTCCGAGGAGGCTAGGCGGCCTGCCACCTCGCTTAAGGGCATCGGTTCGCCTAGCCGGCTCAGCCCCACGAGCCTAGAAGGCGATAGCTCAGCCAGCAACTCGGCGATCCTCTGCTGCCTCACGGTCAAGAGCGGCTCTGACCCGGCGTTGGGCGGGGCCCTACCCACTTTCAGGGCTTGCTCGAAGAGACCCTTGAAGCGGAGGTAGTTCCTCGGAAGCCTCGTTCCAGGCGCCACTCGCACCACGCGATCGTTGAAGGTGTGCACGTAGGCTCTCAGCTCGCCGACCATGCTCAATGGAGTCTCCAGCGCCGAGAGCAAGGAGAAGTGAACGATGTCGGGCCTGCCGCGTCTCTCGCCGTTCAGAAGCCGAAGCATAGCGCGGTGATGATACGACCTGTCGAGGAGCATATCGCCTGGGCTTAGCCCTCGGCGTCGAGCATCTCCGCGTACCTCAGGGTGGCTCCACAGCTCCGTGGGGACGAGTTCCAGCGCGGACTCAGCGAGGATCAGGTGAAGCAGCCCGTTCACCACAAGGCATAAGCCTACCACGTTCCGGCATATCTCGTTGACGCAGGCCCCGGCGGCGCCGCCTTGACGAGAACGAAGATGACGTATACGATCGCGCGGGAACGCATCGAGATACTGTTCAACCTCGCCCTCGAGGCTTATCGAACAGACCCCACGCTCGCCCAGAGGTATCTCGACCTGGCGAGGAAGATCGGAGCCAGAGCGAAGGTCAGGCTGCCAACGCGGTTCAGACGACTCGTCTGCAGGTGCTGCAAATCACTTGTCATCCCGGGCTCAACGCTGCGAGTAAGGGTAAAGCCTGGAAGGTCAAGGCATGTGGCCCTAACCTGCCTCAGGTGCGGGGCGGTGACCCGGATCCCCCTGCCGAGAAAAGGCAGCAGGCCCGCTCGTGCCAGGTCTTCTAGGATGCAGAGGCGAGTTGGAGGTGGCCCCCCGCCCTAAGACGGACCTTGCGCCCTCAGCCGAAGAGTGCGCCCAGTCCTTCTAGGGCTTCTTCCTCCTTCTTAGCCTCCTCTTTCTTCTCTTCCTTCTTCTCCTTCTTCTCAGGCGCCTCGGTCGGTGCCGTGGAGGCGGGCATTCCGACGGTCGGCATTACCGCTGCGCCCTTTAATGCCTCGTCGATGTTGACCTCCGCGAGCGCCGCCACGAGGGACTTCACCCTTATCTCATCTGGGGCTATCTTCGCAGCCTCAAGGACCCTCTTGAGGTTCTCCTCGCTTATCTCCTGCTTCGAGCTGTGCAGGAGCAGCGCCGCATACACGTACTCCATGTGCTCTCACTCTCCTATCCGAAGAGAGACGCTAGTCCAACCTCTTCTCCTCCCGTCTCGCAGTCTCTTCCTTTTCAACCTTCCGTTCCTCCGCCGGCTTCCTCAGGTTCCTCTAGCCCTGCGCCCCTCGCGCTCAAAGCCTGGGCTTGGAGCTGCGCGAGAAGAAGCAGGTCCCTGACAAGGCTGGGATCCGGGTACGCGGCCCGCAGCCCCAGGGCGTAGGCTTCGCGGAAGGCCTTCGCCAACAGGCTTGGGGCGGTCTCAGGCGTGGCGTACCCAGCCTTCACAGCTAACGAGAAAGCGTTGCCGTACGCCTGCTGGAAGTTCGCCTTGATGGCATCAAGGTCCAGCCTAAGCTGTTCCTGGCCCAGTACGAGGTTGTCGGAGTAGGCGGCCTTAACTGTGAGCCCTATCTCTACGGGCTTGACGCCGAGCCTCGAGAGAACAGCCGCCACCTTAGGTGAGATCGTCTCGCCCCGGCCTGCGACGACCGTGTCCTTTGCCACCCAGACGCTTCCAGACTCGATCCGGGTCGGGATGCCCAAGTCGGTGAACTCGCTGATGACCGGCCCAGGCGGCAGCCCCGTGTTCCCGGAGGGGACGACGATGTCCATGGGGGCGATGTCCCCCGCCTTGGCCGCGGTCTTGACCTTGCTCTGCTCCAAGAGCCGGGCCACCTTGAAGGGGTTGTCCTTCGCGAACAGAAGCAGGTTCTGGCCTGAGATGTACTCCCCAAGCTTCTCCATGCCCCTGTCCGCTTCCCCAAACGCCTTTCTCGCCAGCGTATTCTTGAGCGCCTTCAGCATGATCTGGCCTCGGAATCTCCTCCTCAGCTCTTGGAGCTGAGCCGCCCTCACCTTCTCCAGCCCCGCCACAGCGACGGTGGGGTATTCCCTCAACAGCTCCAGGGTCTCCGCCAGCCGGTTCTGTCGCTCCACCTTAGCAGCCAACCCTCTCACCTACTCCAGCGCCATCTTAACCGGCGGAGACATGGTCGCCTTGAGGAGTATCTCCCCGATGTTCCTTGAGCCCCTTTCCAGCCTCGCCTCCACCCTGTTCACCACAGCCTGCACGTTCTCCGCGACGTGCTTAGCGTCCATATCGACTACACCCACCCTGCACTGGATAACGGGCTGATCCTTGATCCGAACTCGGACGCTTCTCCGGCCGCGTTCGATAATGGCCTCTATGGGCGCGTTCGGCGGCACGGGCGTGGGCATCTTCCCCCGCGGCCCCAACGAGACGCCTAGAACTCGGCCGACAAGAGGCATCATAGGTGCCTCCGCGAAGAAGAAGTCGTAGCCAGAGGCCAGCTCCTTCCCAGCCTTCTTGTCTCCCGCCAGCCTTTCCAAGCTCTCGCGGTCCAGAAGCAGGTCTACGCCCGCCTTCTGTGCCCTCAGGTACATGTCTCCCGTCGCGATGACACAGACCTTGACGGGCTTAGGAAGAGGATGCGGTAGCTCCACAACCTCATTAAGCCTGTTCTCCGGCTTCTTCAGGTCAAGGTCCTTCAGGTTGATGATCAAGTCCACTGACTGCCTGAAGCCCCTCTCGCCCAGGGACTTCCCAAGCCTCTCCAAGGATTCAACGACCGCTGTCAAGTCTATAGGCATCTTGCTCTCCACTACCGTTATGGAGTTCGACGATTTGCTCGGCCCTCACGCGGAACAGGCTTTAAAAACCTTTCTCGACAGACCGGACGCCGGCCTACTGACTCGAAGATGCTCAAGGACAGGACCGAAGAGGCATTGAAGCTTGGATCAGGCTAGAGCTCAAACCCCAAGCCGGAGCTTGGCACGAGATACGAGGACTCGTCCACCGGGGCGGCGTCTCAGACCCCAGCCGGGCTTAACACTGGCTGTCCCGAGTGTACAACCAGAGCCAACCACTTGCTCGGAGGCACGTTAGGGAACCTCGGTCAGCCCAGTCCACGAAGCCTCGCCGTAGACAAAAACGTTGAACAAGCTCCCGCTAGACCATCCTGTCAGTGACTACCTCCTTGACGATGGGGCTCTAGGGCCTGAACTCGACGAGCTCGGGGAGGTCTCCGAAGGTTCCGATATGCCCCTTGCGGGCGATGAAGGCTCCTAGGGCACCCGGGATGCCCTCAGCGACCCTGAGGCCTCTCCTGATCGAGTCACGGATATCCTCGCCCACAACGGCGTTGCAGACGGCGGTGGCAGCCGCGTCTGCCGTCGCAGCGTTCACGGCGAAGACCGTGGCCACGTCCGCCTCGCCGAAGGTGAGGCCTCTTCCCTCCGTTGAGGAGCTGGAGCCTACGCCCATGGGCATGCGGCTCGGCGAGAGGACCCAGCCGACCCTAGTGCCGAGAATCGGGTTACCTGTGCGGACCTCCACGTTCACGGGGTAGAGCGACTCAGCAGCTATCTCACCTCCGTTCTCAACGACGCGGATCCTCGCCCTCGTCGGAGCCATGGCTTCCACAGCCAGGTCGGCGATGGCGCCTGCCACTGCGGCCATGGGACCGACGCCTGCGGCGTGCGCGGCGCCAGCCATCCTCTTCACCACCTCGGGGGCCGCGGGGTCTATCTCAATGGGCTCAAGCGCTGTCCGGAAACCGGGGTGAAGTGCTATGTACTCGCCCAGCCTAATGCGGCAGAGAAGTATCTCTGACACGGCTACGCTGAGGGCCTCAGGCAGCTCCGTCTCGATCTTGACCGAGGTCTCATCGAAGGTTCGGGATGCCCTCAGCGCCTTAGGCTGAGCAGCGCCGGCTCCCAGCAGATACTGGTCACCAGCTAAGGGCTCTCTGGCTTCCAGCATTTCTCCTTTGCGAGCCCGGTCTCCCGCTTGATCGTGGCTTGAGTTCAGGTCGTCTGGGCTTTCGAGGCAACAGGAGAGCGGTGCCCCTTCCTTGGGATTCGCGCGTCTAGAGCTGGCGGACGGGATTCCTCAGCAGGCCGAGGCCTTCGATCTCGATCTCGATCACATCGCCCTGGCGGAGGGTGAAGCCCATAGGTGGGACGGTACCCGTTCCCGTGAGGCAGACTGAGCCGAGCGGAACAGGGTTGTTCCTGCATAGATACACGAGTAGCTCGTCGAGGCTCCTTTTCAGCTTTGAGGTGTTGGTCTCGCCTTCGAAGACGGGTCGGCCGTTCCTGAGGATTCGACACCTGACGCCTAGGCTGTGGGGCTGCTTAAGGCCTTCAGAGCTGACGAAGGCGGGGCCTAGCGCGCAGCAGCCTTTGAAGATCTTCGCCTGTGGCAGATAGAGCGGATTCTGGCCTTCAATATCTCTTGCGGTCACGTCGTTCCCGACCATGTAGCCGATGATGGAGGGACCTGCGCCGACGACGAACGCTAGCTCCGCCTCGGGCACCGTGGACTCGGAGTCACTTCTCACACATATGGGCTCATTCGGTCCCACACAGCGTTCGCCCGTCGCCTTGAAGAAGACCTCCGGCCTCTCCGCCTCGTAGACCATGTCGTAAGGGCCCTTGACGGTCGTCTCGTCTTCCCTCGCCTTCCTGCTCCTCTCGTAGGTCACACCGCATCCCCAGACCTCCGGAGGCCTATAGGGCAGCAACAGATGAGCCTCGGAGCCCGTCGCCGCCCTATCTAAGGCGGCATACTCGTAGGGATCTCCCCTCAGCCTCCCTACTGTGTCCTCGACCAAGGTATCAAGACTAACGCCTTGGGACTCGGCCAGCTTGACCATACGCGGAATCGAAGAGAAGAGCCGCGGATCGATGGACGTGAGGTCGATGACGGAACCGCCCTCAACAGAGCCTATCCGGACCCCCTTTCCTAAGGCGTGGAATCGGACGAGCCGGACCATAAGGAGCCGCCGGGCCGTAGGGCTCCACATCCTTTTAACCTTTCCGTCCTGCCTTGCGGAACGACTAGGAACCAGCGGAGGGCGCTAGGCTCTTCTGCGCAGCAACATGGACATAGGGAAACGATGGTAGGTGTTCCCAGGCCTATGCGGGTTCTCGATAACCTATAAATACGCTTGGAGCCCTAGAGGGTCTAAGCCTGCTCGGCGGCGGGAGCTCCATGGAGGGCCGCTGGAGTCTAGGCGTTGGGAACGGTCTAGGATGAGGATATCAGAGCTGAAGGATGGCATGAGAAGCGTCAACGTTCAGGGAAGGGTGAACAGCATCTCGCCGGTGCGCAACGTGGTGACGAGGTCTGGGCAGCCTAGCAGGGTTGCCACGGCCGAACTGGCCGATGAGTCGGGGAGCGTGAAGTTGACGCTCTGGAACGAGAACATAGAGGCAGTTGCGGTCGGCGATAGCGTTCAGATCGAGAATGGTTACGTGACCTCTTTCAGGGGGGAGCTCCAGCTCAACGTGGGCAGATACGGTAGGATCAGCCCAGTCCGCTAGTCCCCTGCTTTCCTCGCTAGCGACCTAGCCCGGCTCATTGGAAGGACGCAGCGCATCGCTGCCCCTGGCCTGGGCTGATGCTTAACTCAGCTGTTTAAAGGCTTGAGACGGGTACTAGTTGGCCATGGCAGGCTTCATCTCCTCGAGAGCTTCAAGCCAAGGAGCCCGGTTTGAAGGGGACTCGACTGTGCTCGGGCCAACGGCTATTGGGCTCGACACGATCGTAGGGAGCCACGTGGTGATAGGATACCCCGCCCGGTCCTCCGTGAGGAGGCTGTTGGAAGGACACCCGGTGGGGGAAGCCCTCATTGCGGCCTACGATGCTGTCAGCCACGGTGCAAAGATCGGCGGAGGCTGCTTCATCAGGTCGGGCTCTGTCATATACGAGGATGTGGTCTTAGAGGACGGTGTGGAGACAGGTCATCACGTGTTGGTCAGGGAGAACTCTAGGATCGGCGAAGGCGCTAGGATAGGGACCTCGACGATCGTGGACGGGCACGTCACGATAGGAGGCCGCGCCAACGTTCAGTCAAACTGCTACCTGCCCCCGGGCAGCGTCGTGGAGGAGGACGTCTTCCTGGGCCCATGCGTGACCCTGCTGAACGACCGGTTCCCTCCGAGTAGGAGGCTCTCAGGAGTAACGATAAGGAGAGGAGCCATTATCGGGGGATGCGCCGTCCTCACGCCAGGAGTCACGGTGGGCGTCGAAAGCATCGTCACCGCGGGCGCCATCGTGACGAGGGATGTACCGCCCGGTACGGTTGTCCGTTCGCCTGTAGCCGCGCGGCACTATGCCACGCGCGGAGAGTATGAGCAGAAGAAGCGGCTCTACGAGGAGGGAAGCTAACCTTCACCGCCCAGAGCTTCCCTAGGGGCCGGGTAGCCTCGGAGACCGGATTAACGTGAGAGCAAGAAGGGAGTTCAGCGTCCAGCTTGAGGCATACGCGCACGCGACCGAAGACCCGGAGAGGATTGAGGAAGCGGTCAGGAAATGTGTACCCCTGGAGGTGTTCGGAAGGCTGCGGCCGAGCGTCCGGCGGGTTGAAGGCTACTTCGGCAATCCCATAGTGATCATGACCTGGGAGGCAACGGGCGAAGATCTGCCTGAGATGATACTCGGCCACCTCGCAAGGGGCTTGATGCCCTCCGACAGGGAGCGCCTCTCGCGCCACTTCGAACGCTACATCGACGAGAAGGGAGTACTCTTGCTCAGGCTGGACAAGCAGAGGGCATACATGGACGAGTTGACCCTCGGCTCGGCGGACGCGATCCTTATCAGGGCCAGGACAAAGCCGCGAGGTCGGACCGACAGCCTAAAGGAGATCAGGTCTATCGCGAGAAAGGCAGGGCTCATCACGTGAGGAGACGTTTCGCAGACCTCCATGTGATGATTCCGCCAGCAGACCTCGCCGCCTCAGCCACGTGGATCCGGGACCTCGGCATCAACGTCCTCGGGATTGCCTCCCACCGGGGCTACGGCTCGGAAGACCTCACGAGGGCCCTGGCCGCCTTGAAGGCGGAAGGCGTAGACGCGGTCCTCAGACTTGACATAGACCCTACGCGGCGGGCAAGACTGCTCAGGAGAACGGCCGCGCTGAGGGATGAGTTCCAGTTGCTCGCCGGCGCGGTGATGTCCACGCAGGAGCTTCGCTCCCTGCTTCGAAGCAAGGTGGACATCCTCTTCGCCGACCCGCCGTACTCGCGGTTCCTGAGCCTGAGGTCTTTCCGGTCGATAGCCGAGTCTGGGAAGCCGTTTGAGGTTGACTTTCGCCCCCTGATCACGGCAAAAGGCAGGCAGAGAGCCCATGCCCTACAGGAGTTCTGCAGAGAGGTGAGACTGGCGGCTGAGGCGGGAGTTACGCTAGTTCTCTCCAGCGGGGCTTTGGACATCTGGGAAATGCGGCCGCCTAGGGAGATGGCCAACCTCCTTGCTTTACCCGAGCTTGACCAAGGAGCGATCACGGAAACGGTTTCCTCCAATCCTCTACGGGTGCTGGAACGGTGCTCTCAGCTCGGGAGGACAAGCCCTTGAGGAAGCTGAGACGCAGGTATGTCGCCCTCAAAGTCCATGGGAGAGACTCCTGCTCACGGGAAACCTTACGTGAGGGCCTTGAATCCGAGTTCATCGACCTCTTCGGCCTCTGGGCGTTCAGCCAAGCCGGGATCCGCGTTCTCGAGTTCGATGAGAACGGAAGAGAGGCTGTCGTCGCCTGCTGGCACCGGTGGCTGCCGATGGTCCGCGTCTCTGCGACGATGATGACAGAGCTAGCCGGCGGCCCCGTCGTCGTCCAGGTCAGGGGCGTCTCGGGAACCATGAGGAGGCTTAGGAGGAAGTTCCTCTCAGCCCTGGGACCTAGCTGATCGCGTACACGAGGCCCTCGTGCCTGTCCAACGAAGGGTTTAAGAGACACATCTGCATCCGCTCGGAGGGTTCTTGGTGGCGGAGTCAACCCACAGAGCCCTGAGGGGCCGGGACCTTCTAACCCTTCAGGACTACACGGCTGAGGAGATCCGGGAGATACTCCAGATCGCGATGGAGATGAAGAAGGGGCCGAGGCTTAGGCCGGAGGCCTTGAGGGGAAAAAGCCTGGCGATGGTCTTCCAGAAGCCATCTACAAGGACGAGGCTATCGTTCGAGGTCGCGATGCTGCAACTGGGCGGGCACGCGGTCTACCTGAGATGGGACGATCTTCAGCTCGGACGCGGCGAGACTGTCGGCGACACGTCGCGGATGCTCTCGCGGTACGTGGACGGCGTCGTCGCCCGCGTTTATCGTCACGTGGACCTCGAGGAACTCGCCAGAAACGCGGATATACCCGTGATCAATGGCCTAAGCGACCTGTTCCATCCCTGCCAGGCCCTTGCTGACCTCCAGACGGTCCTCGAGCGGAAGGGCAGCTTGAAGGGTGTGAAGATGGCGTACGTCGGCGATGGAAACAACGTGTGCCACTCCTTGCTCATCGCGTGCTCAAAGACTGGGATGGATATCGCCGTTGCCTCACCGCCGGAGTACAGGCCCAGCGAAGCCGTGGTGGAACTGGCTGTGAGGAACGCTGAGGCAAGCGGGGCCACGGTTGAGATACTGGAGGAGCCAACAGAGGCAGCTGGAGACGCGGACGTGATCTACACGGATACCTTCGTCTCGATGGGCGCCGAGGCCGAGCGTGAGAAGCGCCTGGCCACGTTCCTGCCGAGGTATCAGGTGATGTCGAGGCTCTTCTCCATCGCGAAGCCCGACGCCTTCTTCATGCATTGCCTCCCCGCCCACAGGGGTGAGGAGGTCACGGCCGAGGTCCTAGATGGCCCGAGGAGCGTCGTGGTGGATCAGGCGGAGAACAGGCTTCACGTGCAGAAGGCGGCGCTCTCGATGATACTCTGAGCCTGCGGATGGACTTGTGGACCGAGGCCGGCGCCAAGCCGATCGTCCTGATAGTCGCCTCGACGATCGATCCCGCGAGCAGGAACATCATAGACTCCTTGGTCAGACTGTACGGTTTCTCCGCTGCGGCAAGAGGCCAGCTAGGCGGCGACCTTGTGGCGAGTGGCGATGCCGCAGCCGACATCCGCATGCGCATAACAGGGCGCGAACTCGTCTCGTTTGAGCCCGGCCCAGACCTTACGGACGCGCGCCTACTCATCTTCGTGTCAAGGCATGAGAGTCAGAGCCGGCTCCCATCGTTGACCGTGCACACGCCCGGCAATCTCGCCGGGGCCTACCACGGCGGCGCCCCGGGGAAGCTCTCTGTCGCGGCTCCCGGGCCGATGAAGGACGCCCTTAAGAGGCTTAAGCTTGAGGGGGACCGTCTGGGGCTGAGCTATGTGGTCTCGTACGAGGCGACCCACCATGGGCCCTCGCTCGACAAGCCCTCGCTCTTCGTGGAGATAGGCAGCAGCGAGGCTGAATGGTCTGACCCCGGAGCTGGAGAGGCGGTTGCCCACGCGGTTATGGATGCGGCGCGAAGCCAGGGCGTGTACACCCCGGCTGTCGGCGTGGGCGGCCCGCACTACAATCTGAAGTTCACCGAGGCCGGGCTGAAAGGGCCCTTCGCCTTGGGGCATATCATCCCCAAGCATGCATTGTTATCGCTCACGCCGAGCATGCTGGAGCACTGTCTGAGGAAGACAATGGGAGGCGTCAAGGTGGCTCTCGTCGACTGGAAGGGGACGCCCGGCCCCGCAAGGCGCTGGATCACGGCCGAGCTTGGGCGATGGGGCGTCGAGGTCAGGAGAGTGTAGCGTTGGTCACGTCGGGGAAACCTTTTATACGGCCGAGAGCAGAGCCTTGGTGCATTCCCATGCAGGGATCTAAGCTAACGGGCACGCTGGCGATCCGGGCTGATTAGCGGCGGCCCTAGGTATGGTTGCTTTGGGCCTTAGGTCTTTCCTCGAGTCGAGTGAACGCATGTTGAGGTCCTCGACCAAGCCCGGATGGGAGGAGTTCTGGCTCTCCTGCCGGATCTGCCTTCTGGGCGTCGGCCTGATAGGCATCATCGGCTTCATAGTGAGGCTTATGGGGGCGCTCCTTGGGCTTGGCGCAGGATAGGCCCGAGCCAGCCTTAGGCGAGGCGCACATCTTCCTCGTCAAGACGGCGGCGGGCCAAGAGCGGAACGTGGCTCGGATCATCGAGCGAAGAGTGAGGGCGAAGGGTGAAACGTACAGTGCCGCGATCAAGGCGATCCTCTGCTCCGAGGACGTGAAGGGCTACATCTTCGTGGAGGCAGCTAGCCCTCACTACGTCGACGAGCTGATCTATGGGCTGAGGCATGTCAAGACAAGGCTGCCCGGGTTCGTGCCCCTATCTGAGGTTGAGAAGTACCTCGCCGTGAAGCCGCCGGGCGAGGGAATCGAGCCCGGCGACATGGTCGAGATCACGGGCGGCCCCTTCAGGGGAATGCAGGCTAGAGTGATATCGATCGACAAGCAGAAGGGCGAGGCCACGATCGAACTCGTAGAGGCAACGTTCACTCTGCCCATCACCATATTCGTGGACTACCTCCGCAAGTTACCGCCGGCGAAGTAGAGGCGACCAGTACATGAGCGAGAGGAAGAGCCTTGACTTTCTCGTCGCAGGCGGAAGCGCCACGGCAGGACCGCCCATCGGCCCGGCTCTTGGCCCACTGGGCGTGAACGTCCCGGCGATCGTGGAGGCCATCAACAAGGCTACCAAGGAGTACGCGGGAATGAGGGTCCCCGTCAGGGTTCTCATAGACCCTTCCACGAAGGCCTTCGAGGTCCAGGTAGGCACGCCTACGACCTCCGCCCTCATCGTCAAGGAGCTTGGGGCTCAGAAGGGCTCGGGGAAACCCGGCGTGGAGAACGTCGGAAACCTTACGCTGGAGCAGGTCCTCAAGATAGCCCGGCTGAAGAGCGGGAAAAGCCTTGCCTACTCCCTCAAAGGCGTTGCCAAGGAGGTGCTGGGCAGCTGCGCCAGCATGGGCGTCACCGTAGAGGGCAAGAGCGCTAGAGAGGTCATCCGCGAAACAGACGCTGGAGAGCACGACGCGCTCTTCAAGGAATAGCCTCGCCTCCATGCCCAGACCTACGGCGGGTCGAGAACGTCCTCCACGCTACTATGGCTCGCCAGGCCGTAAGATCACCCCAAGGGCACGGCAACGCTTATCACCCGTTCGTTGCGACGGGGCTGTCGCTCCATGTCTTCGGCTGAAGCGGAGGCGTCGTTCTGGGCTACATCCTGAGAGCGGGGCAGATCGAGCGGGTTCTGGTCGCCAGGATCAGGCCGGGAAGCGACCTTCTCCTGAGCCTCAGAGAGATCGCGGAGGCAAATGGCTTGAGGGCAGGCGTCATCCTGTCCTGCGTCGGAGCCCTGAGCAAAGCAAGGCTTAGGAACCTCAGAGCCTTTCGCAGAGAGTTCCCGATCACGGACGCGGAAAGGTCGTTCCTAACGCTTGAAGGCAGCCCCCTGGAGGTGATTGCGCTCTCGGGGAACATCACCGAACTCCACGGCAGACCTCTGGTTCACGTTCACGCCATCCTCTCCACCATGCAGGAAGGAGAACTCTCGGTCGTCGCCGGCCATCTTCTCGAGGGCACGATCGTCTACAGCTTCGCCGAGCTCATCCTGGCAGAGCTAAGAGGCATCAAGATGGAGAAGACGCTGGATCAGGAGACTAAAGCGAATCAACTGTTCACGGAGTAACTGAGCGGAGACAGGTAGCCTGCAGCGGGTGCAGAGCCGTCTGCTTATGAGCAAGGCTATGCCAGGTTCTCATAGAGGGCCGGGCTCCAGTTGCCTTCAGACTATGAGGGGTGGGACAGGGTCTACAGGAGCTATCCGCTGGAGGCCTTGCCTTGGGAGCTTGGAAAACCGAGGCAGGTCTTGGTCGAGCTCGTTGAGAAGGGCATCCTAAGGAGGGGGAAGGCCCTAGACATATGCTGTGGCGCCGGGACTAACACCGTCTACCTGGCCGAGAAAGGGTTCGACGTAACTGGGATAGACATCTCCTCCAAGGCCGTCGAGTACGCCAGAGAGAAGGCTGAGAAAGCCGGGGCAAAGATCAGGCTCCTAGTGCAGAGCTTCCTCCACCTTCCCTTCGAGGACGAAGAGTTCGACCTCGTCCTCGACATAGGGTGCTTCCACCACGTGAGAGTCGAGGATAGGGCCACGTTCATAGAGGGCGTTCACAGGGTCCTGAAGATGGGAGGCACGTACTTCCTGGTCTGCTTCAGCTACCGAAACGGCCCAGCCTGGAACCACTTCACCGAGGAGCAGATAGCCCAGGTCTTCTCAGGCTACTTCAGGATCTGGGATATGAAGCACGTATCCTCCGTTGAGGGAGATGGCGTAACGCGGCACTTCTACTCAGTCCTCATGGAGAAGAAGTGACACATCTCAGCCGGGACACGAAGAGGGCGAATAGACTCCCGGGCGCGTCACAGTCTGCGCTCTTGCCGTGAGGCTAGAGGCCCCAAGAGACCTTCGTTACAGGCCTGATCGCTATGAAGGGGGCCTCGCCTTCATCCCAGGGGTCCTGCCGTACCCAGGCGAACCTCCTGTGGAAGAGCCCATAGATCTCCTTGAACTCGGGTCCCCGCTCGATCACGGAGGCCTCGCCCCCGATGAGCACAGCCCTGTTCGGCCTGTACTGGTCCACGACCAAGGCAACCCTGTTGTTCAACTGGATATTCCTGAGCTTCCGCGTCTCATAGTCCGTGGCGATGTAGAAGAGGCCGTCGCGGAAGATGCAGTTGACCGGCACCACGTGCGGCCTCCCGTCCGGGTAGACTGTCGCCAGCCGACAGACCTCGTTCGCCTCTAGGAACCTCCTCTCCTTCGCCGTGAACTCCATGGCTTCGGCCTTTCCCCGCAAGAACCTGGACCCACCTGGCCGAAGACGGTTAGAGCACTCCTGTCTCTTAGAGCTTTGCCAGACGAGCGCGCTGGCCTGGCCCCGTGGGGCTTTGCGCCCTATCGACCAATGCAAGGTAGTCTCTGCTGCCCGTCAGATGGAGGACAGACGACATCGAGCACCTCGCATGGATGCAACCCCTTCACGACCGCCTCTAGCGGTGGGCTTCAATCGCGTTTGCTGGCGTCAGCCGCGCAAGACTCTATCCACTCATCAGACCCGCGTGTTGGAGCAGGTCTGGCGGGCCCGGTGGGGATTCATACCCGGTTCACCGTCTATCCCTGAGAACGATCTTGTGCCCGCACTCTCCCAGAGTCCTACGGATTCTCATTGAGAGACTGTCTCTAGATTGTGCACGAAGGCGGTAGGAGTCAGACCAGAACACTTAAGGCTGTTGATGAGAAGCCAAGTGCATGGACGTAAGGGAGAGGACCCTTGCAGTTCTTCGGGGCGAGAAACCTGACAAGCTGCCTTGGCTGGGCTACTACGGACTAACTCCTCCGGCTGGCGCGGCCGAGCGCGAGCTACGAAACAAGGGCTTGGGCCTCATCCTAAGATTGCGGGTCTGGCGCGAGGAAACGCCGAACGTCTCCGTGGAAGAGCGGTCTTCGGGTGAGGTCCGTGAACGCACCTACGTGACTCCAGTCGGTAAACTGACGGAGAAGTGGAGGACGATCGCGAAACCTAACCTTGCTTGGCGGGTCGAGTACTTGGTGAACAAGCCAGAGGACTACGAGGTAGCGGAGTTCATCATCGAGGATACCGTCTACATTGCGGACTACGAACCGTTCATCGAGGCCGAGCGGAACCTAGGCGGAGACGGCCTCGCGTACGTCCGGATCGAACCTAGCCCCTTCCAGAAGCTGATGAAAGACATGATGGGCGTGAAGAACCTAGCTGTAGGATTCCACAGACATCGCAGGGGCCTCAAAAGGCTCATACACGTGATCGCCAGAAAACAGGAAGAGCTCTACCGGATCGTCGCCGACTCCCCCACCGAGGTGGTACAGATCCCCGACAACATAAACAGCATCTTCACAAGCCCTGCCTTCTTCGAACAGTTCTGCCTATCCTACTACAAGCAACGGGTCCCGATTCTTAAGGCAAAACGGAAGATCGTGATGTGCCACATGGATGGAAGACTGAAGGCACTGAAGGACCTGATCGGGCAAGCCGGGCTTGACTGTATCGAGGCCTTCACTCCACCACCCATGGGCGACCTACCCCTAGACGAAGCGTGGGCCACCTGGGGCGACGAGCGCCCTATCTGGGTAAACTTCCCCGCCACCGTCTGCCTCTTGAGTGTCGAGAAGCTACGCGAATACGCTACAGAGCTCGTTAAGAAAGGCGTAGCCCATGGACACATGCTCCTTGGCATCACCGAAGACCTGCCCCCACCTCTCATTGAGAACACTAGGATCATCACAGATATCGTCAACGCTTACGGCTGAGAAGCCTCCTCAACGCTCGGACGCAAACAGATGGAGAACGGTTCGTGTGAAACGCGCACGAGGAAGGGAAACGTTGTTTTCCCCGTGCACTGCCAAGCCCGAAGGGAATCCCTCAAGCTTTGGAAAGGGATTCCCTCGATCGCATTAAGTACGCCTAGAGTATGTCGTTAAGGGGAGAACAGGTGGTTCGTCTTGCCTAAGGTGAGGTTTGGGTGGGCAATGCCCACCTTCGCGGGCGCCTATGGTGCCTACTTCGTGGTTCCCCGCTGGACAAGGATCGATTTCTCCGCCTTGATGAATAGTGCCCTGCTGTGCGAGAGCCTAGGCTTTGACTCCGTGTGGCTCTGCGACCACCTCATCTCGGGTGTGGCAAACGAGATCTTCGAATGTTGGACGACGCTATCGGCCCTCGCAGCCGTTACGAAGAGGGTTAGGCTAGGGACCCTCGTCCTCTGCAACACCTTCAGGTACCCGGCGATCGTGGCTAAGATGGCGGCGACGCTCGACATCATCAGCGGTGGAAGGCTGGACTTCGGCTACGGAGCCGGCTACACGAGGGAGAACCTACAATACGGCCTTCCCGTTGTGGAATCGGCCGCGCAGAGAATCCGCATGATGGAAGAGGGACTAGAGGTCATCAGGCGGATGTGGACTATGGAGAAGCCCAGCTACAGGGGCGCGTACTACGAGATCAAGGAGGCGGTCTGTGAGCCCAAACCCATCCAGAAACCACACCCTCCCATATGGATCGGAGGAGGCGGAGAGAAGCTTCTCCTGAGAGCCGTAGCCAGGTACGGTGACGGCTGGAACTGGTTGGGCTCCCTAGCGACTATGGGGTGGAAGATGGACGCGCTGAGGAAGCACTGCGAACAGATAGGCCGCAGGTATGAGGACATCGCAAAGTCCTGGGATACCCAACTGCTCATCGGAAGGACCGAGGATGAGTTGAAGGGGAAACTCCGGAGGATCGAAGCGGTCAACCCCGGTTACAGGCTGGAAGGCTGGGGGGAACCGGGCGACGGTATCGAGGCCTTCAAGAGCGGTAACCTATACGGGACGCCTGAAGAGGTCGCGGCGAGGATCTGGCAGTACGTCGACATTGGCGTAAGCCTGCTGACCATATGGTTCCTCGACTACCCGTCCACAGACGACATTGAACTTTTCGCGGAGAAGGTTATGCCCTCTTTCTCCTGAAGTCCCCGGCCCCCGTGTCCAGTTCGCGGAGCATCTCCTGAGCGATCTCCTCCGACACGCTCCGGCTACGTCCACGCGGATTCCCATACCGCTCGAAGACAAAGCCCATAAGGAGACGGCCCACGTTCCACGATCCGAGAGCGTACGTCCAAGCCAGAGTGAACCGTGATCTAGCCCCGGTTGCGGTCGGGAGATCGAGGATCGGCATAACATACGGCTAGTACAGCCTCCATCGGATTCGTGAGTCCCGGAGTCAAGATGGGACATGCCGAACCGCTACGCGACTGCGCCGCTCGAGGCTACTTGGCGATCGTCGATCAGGGTGTCGAGAGGATGCTGGACCCGCCAATGCAGCCATAGGTCTCATCTCCTGGAGGAAGCCAAACACTGTTTGGAGAATGCGTTCTGGTGCCTGATCGGAAAGAGACCGATCCACGATCTTCGTTCTCTTTTCCGCGTTGGAGGCTCGTCCCCTCATGATTCCGAGGCGGGCCCGGTGGGATTTGAACCCACGGTTACTGGCTCCGGAGGCCAGCGCCTTATCCTATCTTGGCCACGGGCCCGGCTTGGCCTAGGTCGGTGAACTCGCGGTTCGCGACCCAGGCTTCCGAGGGCTGGGTCCCCCCGGGGGGTCGTCGATCGATCGTGAAGCCCATCGGGCTTTAAGGGTTTTCAGTTGCTAGGCCTTAGCCCTATCAGGGCGTTTGCGCTAGTGATGCTGTGATGAGGTGCTGTCTCTCCTGCGAGCATTGGGAGAAGGCTTCGAGGAAGGTGCCCGTGGACGTGGAGAGAGTGACGAGCGCTGAGTCGATCGAGGTCGAGTACCGTGGGAGAAGCCTCAAAGTCCAGGCGCCGGACTGGAAGCTGGCTCAGTCGATGACCCTGAGCGATCTCCGCGCTAGGAGGCTCTGCCTCTACGGGCGAGGCGTCGTCTGGCCTTGGAGCGACTGCCCCAACCATACTGCCGCGGACATGACCGAACGAAGCCCTTGCCAAGCCGGCTTGGAATGCAGGTTCTCGCCGAGATGCCCCAAGCTCCGTTCGCTAAGCTCCTACGTGGTCTGACGCCCTCTCAGCGGGAATCCAGCGGAGGAAGCCAGGTCTCATGGGGGCTCGAAGACCTCCACGGCTATGCCGGCGTAGGGCTTCGTGAACGCCTATGCAAGCCAGCCTGCGGTCTTGGAAGAGAGGGGCGCGCGGCCTTAAGGTAATCGTTTAAGGCGGGCCTTGGGCTCTATGAGCGTGGTCTTGTCTTCAAGGCTGATCGAGGAACCTAGGCTCCGGAGCAGGGGGTACGTCTTCAGGGATAGGTCTCAAGCCGGGGAGATGCTGGCCGCCAAGCTTGAGAAGTACCGCGGCCTCGACGGCATCGTATTGGCCATACCTTCGGGCGGCGTCCCGGTCGGCTACGCGGTCGCCCGAGCTTTGGGCCTGCCGCTGGACTTGGCGATAGCCCGGAAGATTCTCGTGCCCGGCAGCACTGAGGCCGGCTACGGTGCCGTCTCATGGGACGGTGAGACAGCCCTCAACCACGAGCTCGTCACAACCCTGGGATTGACTCACGCGGCCATAGAGCGTGGCATCGCCGAGACGAGAAAGGTCCTAGAGGCCAGGATGAAGAGGTTTCGAGGGGACAAGCCGCTTCCGAAGCTCGAGGGCAGAGTCGTGATCATCGTTGACGATGGGCTGGCGTCCGGCTACACAGCCCTGGCATGCGCGAGATCCATCAGGAAACGGAACCCCGCCAAGCTCGTGGTAGCGGTCCCAACCGCGTCCGAGGAGGCTGTGGCGCTCATGCTTCCTGAAGTGGACGAGCTGGTATGCCTAAACATAAGAAGCGGGTTCATCTTCGCCGTCGCCGATGCCTACCAGCACTGGTACGACCTTACAGACGAGGAAGTGCTCCAGTACCCGGGAAAAGCCGGCGAACAGGAGTCTCCGCGCACTTCCACCCAGCCTTGCCTCCCGGATGGCCGCAAGAGCATCGTCTAGCTGGCACTGGCGTTCTAGGCCGAGGGCTTGCATGCTTAAAGGCTAGCAGACCGCATCCTCTAGCCGGAGCTGGACCCATATGGGCCGTCTGCGCGTAGGCTTCAGCCGAGTAGACATCACGCCTCCCGTGGGGACTCCTATGGGAGGGTTCGCCGCACGGTACCTGCCCGCTCAGGGCGTACACGATCCCTTGTACGCTAGGGCGCTCGTCGCCTCAGACGGCGAGCAGACCGTCGGCCTGATCGCAGTAGACATCCTAAGCCTCCCGGCGAGAGTGGTTGAGGCCGTGAGGAAGATGACCGCCGCGTCCACGGGTATCCCTAGCAGCAACATCATGCTGGCGGCTACGCATACGCACTCGGGGCCGGAGACCATCGGCCTGAACGCCCCGCCCGCGAGCCGCACGGTAGCGCCTTACCTCCGGCTGCTGGAACGCGACCTAGCCGGGGCCCTCTACATGGCCTGGCGAAGGATGTCCGAAGCCCAGGTAGGCTTCGGCAGCGGCATGGCAAGCCTGGGGGTTAACCGACGAAAAGCCGACGGGGTCGTTGACCCTGAAGTAGGCGTCATCAGGTTCGACAGCTCAGAAGGCCGCCCGGTCGGCGCCCTCGTGAACTATGCCTGTCACGCGGTTGTCCTAGGCCCGAGCAACGTGGAGTTCTCAGCCGACTACCCCGGGCAAGCCTGTAGCGTCTTGGACGAGGCGAAGGGCTCGGGCTTCACGGGGCTCTTTCTGAACGGCGCCTCCGGAGACATCAACCCCATCTCATCAAGAGGCTACGCCTGCCCAGGAGGCTTCAGCGATGTGGAAAGGATCGGTTCTATCCTCGCCTGGGAGGCACTCAAGGCCCTAGAGGAGACCGAGACGTCTCAGGAGGCTCAGGTGTCCGCGGCCTCAGAGGTCTTACGGCTTGCGTCGCGGAAGCCCTCGCCCCTCGAGGCCGAGAGCCAGGTTCAGATGCAGCGGAGGCGCATAGCCGAGCTGAAGGCTAAGGACGCAGAGCAGAGCCAGTTGCTCGCTGAGCTTGCGATCCTGAGGTACTTCTGCAAGAACCTTGAGGAGGCCCAGAGGCCGGGCGGCGAGGAGACCCAGGCCATGGAGGTCCAGGCGATGAGGATCGGCGACGCAGTCCTGATCGGCATACCTGGCGAGGCCTTCGCGGAGATAGGCCTGCGGATAAAGGCTGACGCGGGCCGTAGGGGCATACTCGTCGTCGGCTATGCGAACGGGTTTGTCGGCTACATACCCACGGAGCCGGCCTTCCAAGAGGGCGGATACGAGGTCATGACCACCTGGTGGAACAAGGTTAACCCCCAAGCCGGCAGGCTCATCACCGAGACGGCTCAGAAGCTCATCTCACGGCTATGGGCCCCTTAGGATGCGGAGCCAGTGAGGACGCGTAGAGCCTTCGGGAGAATGGTCGCTTGGGCCCTAACCCCTACCGTGCCATGGAGCCTGTGGCGGAGGACGACTACAAGGCTTTCGTCGCGAAGAGGGACCACGTGGTGATCGAAGGCGTCTCAATAGCCCTAAAGGAGCGCCGGTCGATCAGCGCGCTCGGACCTCCGGCAGAGTACAGGCCGGAGGACTCCACGGTCTGGAGCTTCCCGAACCGAGGTGACTGGGCGACCCACACTGGCGAATATAGGGGCAACTGGTCTCCGTACATTCCTAGGAACCTGATCCTGCGTTACACGAAGCCCGGCGAACTCGTGGTAGATCAAATGATGGGCTCGGGCACGACGCTGGTCGAGTGCAGGCTGCTCGGCCGAAAGGGCATAGGCGTGGACATCAACCCCGCGGCGGTGATGCTCACGAGAAACAGGCTTGACTTCACGCTTCCCGCCGAGGACGCCGGGGCCGCGACCGCATGCGAGATCAGGACCTACATCGGGGACGCGAGGAACCTAGACCTTGTAGACGCGGAGTCCGTAGACCTGGTGGCCACCCATCCGCCCTACGCGGGCATCGTGGCCTACTCGGGCGGGGTGGTGGAAGGCGACCTCTCAGACCTGAACATCGACGAGTACGTAAGCGAGATGAGGGTCGTCGCGGAGGAAGCCTACCGTGTGCTCAAGCCGGGTAGGAGATGCGCGATCCTGATAGGCGACACGAGGCGGCGTCTCCACTACGTGCCCATCTCAGTCCGCGTCATGGAGGCGTTCCTCGACGCGGGCTTCGCCTTGAAGGAGGACATCGTGAAGCTTCAGTGGCATATGAAGGGCACGCGGGAACGCTGGCGTGGGAGGCTCTATGATTTCTACAAGATAGCCCACGAGCACCTCTATGTCTTCACGAAGCCCTCGAGCAAAGCCGAGCTGTCCAACCTCAAGTACAGTCGCAAATGGTGGCCTTGAACTGGGTTTCTAGCGTTATGCATCCGGGCTAAGCGGGAGGAGCCGCTTGACGATCTCGGGAACCTCGAGAAGCGAGTGGACGAGGCACGCTCCCGAACCGTGTACCATCTCCGCATCTGGTTGCCAGTCCCTCTTCCCGCCTGGGTCAGGTTGAACTATCACGGCCCGGCCTCCCGCCCGCCGCGCTGCTTCCAGGTCGTAGACGGAGTCTCCGACGAGGACGAAGTCTACCTCGCCGAGCTGCCTTAGGGCTTTGAACACGCCCTCAGGCTCAGGCTTGAGAAGGCTCATCTCATCGCTTGAGACCACGGCGTCGAAGAACCTTGAGAGCCCGTGCTTCTCAAGGGCGATGCCAACGTCCAGCCTCGAGGCGTTGCTTACCAGGCCTAGGCTGTAGCCCGCGGCCCTGATCGCCTCTAGGGCTTCTAGGGCCCCGGGCATCAGGAAGGACTCCCTGGCCGACCTTACCCAGTACTGCTCTAGGAGCTCGCTTACCTTTCCGCGGAAGAGCTTGAACTCGTCAGCCGTCGCCGTCTTTGACACGTAGCTGAAGGCCTTGTTAAGCATCAGCGTCAGCGAGTTATGGAGGCCCGCCAGCTCGCCGGCGGGCACGCCGAGCTCGATCAGCCTCTCTCTCATCCGCGACCGCACCTCGGCGGCGCTGAACTGGTAGCCGGAGCCCGTGAGCGTACCCTCCAGGTCGAAGAGCACCGCGACCAACCGTGACAGCTCGGACCTATCAGGTACTAGGCTCGGGATTTAGCTTTCATCCCGTCTGCAGGGCATAGGGTAAAGAGAGAGCGCGTGCAGATGCATTGGCTACGATGATCGCGGTAGCCGCCCTGGCCGCCTCCTTCGCCCTCGTCGCCGTGGCGGAGTTCGGCGACAAAACGCAGGTGGCCGTGATGACGCTTGCGTCCAGGTACAGGCCTAGGCCCGTCTTCCTAGGCAGCCTGCTCGGCGTGGGCTTAGCGAACGCGGTCGGCGTCATCGCCGGAAGCCTTCTGGACACCGTCCTGCCAGTCTTCTGGGTCCGCGTCGGTTCCGGCGTGGCCTTCATTCTCCTCGGCCTCTACGGCCTTGCCCCAAGGCGAGACGAGGAAGTGAACGTGAAGGGAGGGGGCTCAGCCTTCTCCGCCTCGGCCTCCCTGATCGCCCTGATGGAGTTCGGCGACAAGACGCAGCTCGCCGCGATGCTGCTCGCAGCCGAGTACGACGCCCCCATAGAGGTCTTCTCTGGCGCCATGCTGGCGTTCGTCATCCTCATGGGCCTCGGCGTAGCCGTAGGCGCCACCTTGACGAAGCTCGTTCCCCGACGGTACATCAAGGCGGTCTCATCGCTGCTCTTCATCATCTTCGGCATCGCCTCCCTTGCCACCCTCATGACGACGCCCTCCGCCTGAAGACAGGTCGCCGGTACAACCTCGGGGCTCACGAGACCATAGACAGGCAACGTAACCAGCCTAGCCTCTGCTCTCCGGGCCGTCATCGTTACGGGAATGGTAACAGCCGGAGCCTAGACCGTGAACGGCCACCTGAGAGAGGCCTCCATGCCCGGCCAAGGACGAGGGGACGATGGCCCCGTTCATCCGCCGAGGCTGCGACGCCAGCCTGGTATGGAGGCTTATAAGTGCAAACGATGAGTTGGCTTCCAGGTGTCCCGATTGAGCGAGAAGGTTGTTCGCGAGGCAGATGTGCCGCTTAGTAAGAGCGACTACGGCGGCGCTCTTAAGGAGCTGGTCAAGGAGAAGCAGCTGCACTTCCTGATCGGCTACTTCAAGCCAGGCGAGAGCATGCGGCCGCACATCCACACCGTGCCCGAGGAGATCTACTACGTCCTAGACGGCGAGGGCGAGATGCTCCTGGGCAGGGACCGCATCAGGATAGGCAAGGGCATGGCGATCTTCATCCCTCCGAACGTGGCGCACGCACCCTACAACACCGGTGGGAAAGACCTGGTCATAGCCTTCATCCACGCCCCGCCGGAGACAGGCGAGTACATGAAGCCCGTCCCATAGACGTACAGGAGAGACCTCCCAGGCAGTGCTGGGAAGCCCAGGTCCGGGCGCTTCTCCTTAGCCGGTGACTTGACAGGGGCTATCATGAGCGTCGGAGCCCGCGTCGTCTGGCAGCCGCTCCCAGAGCGCCTCGGGGGAGATGCTTCATGAACATCTCTGTCATCCTCAACCGGGAGTAGTCGAGGGTATGCTCTATGATCCGGCTTAGGACGTTCTGCCAGTACCGGCTGGCGTTACACCACTCGATGAAACGGTCGAGCTCCTGAGCGCGGCTGAAGAGCATCTGCCGGAGCGCGCGGCCAACGAGGAAGTCTGAACCGAACTGCTTCTTCCATCTCCTCTCGTATCTCTCCAAGAAGCTGGCTGAGAAGTCCTCCTCCGCTAGGGCCTCGGCAGCCGTTAAGGCCGCCAGATGGCCGCTTGTGAGGGCATAGTGGATGCCCTCGCCCGTGATGGGGTTTATGAACCCCGCGGCATCGCCGACGAAGAGGATACCGTTGTCCACGGTGCTGGCCAGAATGGGGCCTAGGGGCATTCCACGGCCTTGACACGGCTCCAGGGGGACTGCGGCCATGAGCCTCCTGCAGCGCGGGTCTACGGCCAGCCTTCTAAGGCATTGGAGCAGCGTCATTCGCTTCCTTCGCAGGTCAGGGACGAGGGCTCCTACGCCGAAGTTCGCCGTGAAGTCGTTCAAGGGGAAGACCCAGCCGTATCCTGGGGCTATGGACTCAACGTAGAGCAGCTCGAGGCAGTCGCCCAGCGGCTCGGCGCTGCGGCAGTAGGTACGTATCGCGGCGCCCAGGTTCTCCTGCTCGAAGCCTAGGAGGGGCCCCATCCCAAGCCTCCTTGCAAGCGACGAGGGGAAACCATCAGCTCCGACCACGAGCCGCGCCCGGTACTCGGCCTCGGCTCCTTTGACGCCTACGATCGCGTCCTTCTCTGCTATGGGCTCGAGGACGCGGTCCTGCAACAGCGTCGCTCCGGCATCCTGGGCCAGCTCAACGAGGAGCGTGTCGAAGACGGCGCGTCTTACCGTGTAGCCGGGCCGAACCCTAACCTCCACCTGGGCGTCGCCCGTGCCCCTTACGCGAGCCCTGTTGATCTGATGCTTCTCCTCGATGCTGTCCACGACAGGCCGGTGGAAGATTCGCTCTAAGGCGAGGACCGAGGCGGTCGTTAAGGCATCGCCGCACGGCTTAACGCGGGGAAACCGGCATCTGTCAAGCAGGAGTACCCGGAAGCCCCTCTGCGCCAACGTGAAGGCAGCTGAAGAGCCGGAAGGTCCAGCGCCCACGATCACGCAGTCGTAGCGACCCGGTGTCCCCGAGCCACCTAGAGGAATAAGGAGACCCTGGAGCATAGCTGACGTAAGCTCTCGGATATATGCTTCGCGAAGGCCTCTATGCTCACTTATAGCTCATGGCCTGAGTCAGTGCTTACAGGCGAGGAAGGGAGCGTAGCGGCGGATGTCGTTTAAACGGATCATCCCCTGCCTTGACACAACCCTAGACGAGGCCGGGAGGCCCACCGTGGTCAAGGGCGTGGAGTTCGAGGGGCTCAGGTACGCAGGCGACCCCGTAGAGCTAGCCAGGAAGTACGACGATCACGGCGCGGATGAGATCTGCTTCTTGGACATAACAGCGTCGAGCAGCAACCGGGCCACTATGGTTGACGTGGTCAGGAGGATCGCCGAGGTCGTATCCGTGCCCCTCTCCATAGGCGGGGGCATAAGATCCCTGGAGGACTTCAGGAAGACGTTCGAAGCCGGCGCGGATAAGGTGAGCGTGAACACGGCGGCGGTCCGCGATCCCCAGCTCATCGCCAAGGCGGCCGGGGCTTATGGCCGGAACGTGATCGTCGCGATCGACTGCAAACGACGCCTCAAGGCTCGGGCTGACCGAACCGTCCTCAAGACCGAGGACGGCGCCAAGGCCTGGTATGAGGTGGTCATCTACGGTGGACGGCAGGCGACGGGCCTCGACGCCGTGGAGTGGGCGGGGCGCGTCCAGAGCCTCGGCGCCTCGGAGATCCTCCTAACCAGCAAGGACAGGGACGGCACGAGGAACGGCTATGACCTGTCTATCACCCGGGCGATCGCCGAGGCCGTGAGCATCCCGGTCATCGCCTCTGGAGGCGTTGGGAACCCGGAGCACATGTACGAGGCCTTCCACGAGGCGAAGGCGGATGCATGCCTTGCCGCCAGCATCTTCCATTATGGCGAGTACACCATCCAAGACGTGAAGAGGTACCTGAGAGGGAAAGGCATCCCCGTGAGGTTGGAGGGCTGAGAGGCAATATGCATCTCGGATGCCGGGAAAGGCTTCGGTTGTCTCTCCGACCTCGTAGACATCGCGCCTGAAGCGTGATCCTGCCTAGACCGCCACGAGCCATGCTCCTGTGAGGGAGGCAAGAGGCTGATCCTTCAACGGGCCCAGGGAGAGCCCAAACCGTTATGAATGCCAGGCGCGCAGAGAGCCACGCTGAGGCCGCGAGAATGCTATCGTCCTTATCAACTGATTCCCGCAGAGTACGCTTGCTCGCGGTCGGCATCGTTGTCGCTCTGGTCCTTTCCTCTTCGCCGTCTAGGCTTCCGCCCGCTGCCTTGAGAGAGGTCTCCGGACAGGGCGCAAGTACCTACTATGGGTATCTCCCCGGGGAGATATGGGCTATAGAGCCGGCTGAGATGGGAGGCGGAGGCTGGAACGTTCTCTCCTACCGGATCAGGCCGGGCAGCGTGAGAACCAACGGCTCCGTAGCCGTGATCGGGAACCACGATGAGACCCACGTCGAGGTCTACGGCCTGCCTGGCAGATCGCTGCTTGCCGAGTTCACGTTGAACAGGATGGAGAACGTGACCGTGACTCTTCCCAACGGGACCTTCTTCAAGGTGGTCGCAAGCAAGCCTGCCACCGTGATCGCTTACCAGGAGGGCTTGAGTTCCACGACCTTCTTCACGGCCACGGACGGCGGCTACGTGGGCAACGAGTTCATCCTCCAGTCTCATCGGAACCCCGACTTCACGGTCATGCAGACGCCCTACATGGTCTACGCCCTGGAGCCCAGCGAGGTAACCGTCTATGACCGGGCGGGCGATCAGGTGACAAGCTTCAAGGTAGAGGCGAATGAGGTGCACGCCTTCAGCCTGACGGCCTCCCGCCTCTACAGGCTGGCCTCGACGGGAAAAGTGCTCCTTCAGTCCTTCGCCCCTGGAGCCGCCCTGACATACTATCCCGCGGTCCGCGGAGGCTTCCTAGGCGAGCTCTTCTACGGGAGTAGCCACGCCGCGGAGTCGGTCACCAGCCCAGCGACCTACCTGGCCGTCGCCGCGGCGGAGCCATCGAAGCTGACCATCTACGACTTAGAGTTCAAGAAGGAGAACAGGAAGGCTGAGGCACAGGCCGGCACCCTCACCGCCCTAGGAAAAGTATCGGTCACCCAGATGGCCTTTCTCAGCGACCAGCCTCTGCTTCTGGCTTTGGAGGAACCAGGCGTCGCCTATATGGGCTTCACGGGAGGCCAATCAGGGTACCTGTACGTGCCCACGGCCAACTATACCTCTGAAGCCTACCTCTTCGCGACCAGTGAGACGACTCTCGTGCTTGACGATATGAGCATGAGACTGCCGCAGGACGAGGTGGTGAAGCTCAGCCCCGGGCTGCACAGGTTTTCCACCACGGGGAGCATCGTCGTCCAGGTCGCCTCCTGGTGGGCAGCCTCGGAGATCGCCTATTCCTGGTCAGGCCGCATCCCCAGCTTCAACAGGCTGTCAGACTTCTTCGTATGCGTCCCGTCCGCGGAGTCGATAGGGCTTAGGCATGACGACCTGCGGTTGACTCCCCTTCTAGGAGGCGAACTGCCCTATGTCTACATCGCGGCGGCCGCAGTCCCTGTCGCCCTAGTCGTGGTCGCGGTCCTGGCCCTGCGACGGAAACGAGGGGCTTAGCCCGGCGGCCTCTACGACCTTCCTCATCTTTGCGAAGACCTGCCTCAGCCCTTCCAGGTCGTCCTGGCAGTGCTCTAGGATGAGCTTCATCGCCTCCCTATCATGGGTGAGCGCCCGCATGTAGAGCGGCGGCATATCGTAGCCCTTCAGCTCCACACGCTTCTGTATCCCAAGGAACTTACAGACGTTGTCCAGGTCGTAGCGCTGGAGCCTGAGCAGGCTCTTCGCGTACCGCCAGAGGTCGATGTGTCGCTTCTCCAACAGCGGCGAGGGATCAATATCTGCCTTTAATGCTCTGCTTATCAGCAGTGGAAAGTCGAAGCCTGCACCGTACCAGGTCACGACCGTATCGTATTGCCCGAGGCGTTTCAGAAGCGTCCGTATGATCTTCGCCTCGCCCTCAGCCACCGAGCCCTTCGCGAAGGAATGCGAGAAGCGACCGTCGAGGCCCATCAAGCCGAAGCCGACGATGAAGCTCGACTCAGCGTCGAGGCCCGTCGACTCCACGTCAAGGAAGACTATCCGGCCAAGCTCTGACAAGCGGATCCCGGGCTTGATCCTTTCCCTGCGGAGATAAGGCTGAGCCAACGAATCCCCGCGATCCTTACGCCGGAGAGCGTTGAGCTCCTTAAAGGGGAACTCTCAGAGCTGGGCTTCCTGCTTGAACTCCTTCATCGACCTCAGCCCGATCTGGTGGAGGTTCCCTACATGGACTCGCCGGAGGTGCCTCGTCGCAGCCCTGTAGGCTTCAACTGCGAGGCTCATCGGCGTGGGCGAGAGGTCGGTCATCAGGTAGTCCGGGTGGAAGAGCAAGAGGCTGTAGGGGATCTCTGGGCTCAGCCGGGCTATGAAGGCCGCGATCTGCTCAACCTCGTAGGCGTCGACGTACCCGGGCACAAGCAAAGTCGTCGCCGTTAGGAGAGGCATCTCGGGGCGTTGAGCATAGAACTCGCGGTATACGAGCTCAAAGTTCTCGTAGGCCCTGCGGTTCAGGACGCCGCTCAGGGCTACGCTGAGCGCTGGGCTGAAGCATTTGAGGTCGAACTTGATGTTGCCACCGCTCACGAGCGAGAGCTTCGCTGCTTCCCTGACCAGCTTCGGGTGTCCGGCCCCGTTCCATTCGAAGCAGACTCGAAGGATCGCCTTCGAACCCTTGGCTTCCAACGCCTTCCTTGCGGCGTTCAGGGCGAAGGGAAGCTGGGGCTCAGGGGAGCCGCCGAAGAAGCACCAGCAGCTGATCCTGTCTTCTAGGAGCGTGAGATTCACGAGTTCTTCGACGGGAACGCCTCGGGCTGAGCCTAGGCTCTTGTGCGAGGAGTTTTGGCAGAAGAGGCAGTCGAAGTTGCAGCCGTAGAAGAAGATCGCCAGGTTCCTATAGCCCAGCTCTGGGCCGGGCCTATGAGCGTGCCTTGGGAAGCCTGCGCCGGTTCCCGCGGGACAGAACCAGGCGGAGCAGCAGTTCGTCACCTGAGGATCAAGGTAATGGTAAAGGAACCCGGCCGATGGCTTCGCGTGGGAAACAAGCCTACCGTCTCTGTTCTCCCTCAGGCCGCAGTAGCCGCGCTCCCCGACGCCCATCCTGCACTCGTTCGCGCAGAGGTTGCACGGTATGCCGTCCTTACTCCTAGGTGGCTCGGGCGGAAGCCCAAGGCTCTGCCGTGAATCCGCGTGGGCCTTCCTCACCAACGGCAAGGCCTCGCTTGGGTGCTCCCGTATGCAGGAGCCGCAGACGCCGAGCCTCGCAGCGACGAGGATAGACTTCCCTCCACAGATCTGGCATTCCTTCTCGTCCGAGGCCTGATGGAAGAAACCTGGCAAACCCGGGAGCTCCTCGTCTGGGCTACTTCGCGCAAACTCCGTACGATCTGCTTCTTAAAGGCCTCTAGGGGCTACAATAGCGCTGTTGAGGCCCGCGCTCTCCCCGAGAAGGTCACCGCCTCCTTGTAGCCTATGGCCTTCAGCATCGATAGGGCAAACTCGAAGCCCTCGCCGACCTCATTGGGCTGATGAGCATCCGAGCCCAGGGTCACCGGTAGCCTCTCTTCGCGGCAAAGGTTAAGGAAAGCTCCAGAGGGGTATATCTCGCGGACGGGCTTTCTTAGTCCCGCCGTGTTGACCTCGACGCAGACGCCTGCCTGCTTGAAGGCATCGACCGTCTCCGCGTATAGCCCGCTGAGGTCTTTCCTAGGCCTGTATCCGAACTTCTTGACCAGGTCCGGATGCGCCATCACATCGAAGAGCCTCGTTCGAGCCGCCTCCTGAACCAGCCTGAAGTATTCTTCCCAGAGGCTCTCGATGTCCTCGCTCTGATATCGGGCTATGTAGCGTTCGTCGTCGATGACCCAGCCGTGGACCGTATGCACGGAGCCCAAGACGTAGTCCAGCCTCGTCTCGCTCAGCGTGTCATCGATCGCCTCAACCACGTCGGGCGAGTAGTCCACCTCGACGCCCAGCTTGACCTGCGGCTTGGTGAAACGTGCCTGAGCTTCGCGAACAGCCTCGATGTACTCGGGCAGTTGGCTTAAGGGCATAGAGTACTCGCGGTTGTCCAGGTGAAAGATGAGGTGGTCGGAGAAACCGATCTCCCTCAGGCCTCTCTCTGCCGCGGCCTTGACGTACTCCTCCGGGGCTCCCTGCGCGTGGCCGCAGAGGCGGGTATGAACATGGTAATCGACGAGCATCCCGTCTGCCCTCCTCGACAACCCTCCTAAAGGCTTTCGGGCGCGTTTCCCCCGCCTCTCAAGTAGGTCGTAACCGCGGCCTCTGCGCTCCATGTTGCGTTCCGAGACGGATCACGTCTCTCCTCAGCCCCACGGTTCACGGAACAGGTAGGGCACGGTGATCCTGCCCTCGGCCACGAGCCTGGCGATGGAGACTACGTCCCCCCGCCCTGAACTCCAAGAGCAGTCTTGACGGGTCTCAGGCTCTAGCGGCCTGTAAGCCGGGTGAAGCTGTCGAGTTTCCTCTGCATGATCCTCGCGAGGACGCCCTTCCTCGTCTCCCACTCCAGCCTGACGAACTCTGGGAAATACCTGTGACGCCTGTAGTAGTCCTCCAGGAAGGAGAGCGTGACCTCATCCGAGGGATATCCTGAGCCCACCTCGCCATAGGCCTCGCAGTAGCCCCACACGATCTCGTCTCTTCTCGTCTTAGCGAGGATCGACGCAGCCGCCACGATCGGATACGTCTCATCGGCGTAGTTCTCAGCGACTACTCTTGTATCCGTGGCCGAGAAGGCTTGGATTAGCCTACGGAAGCCCTCAGGGTTGGGGCTCGGAGCGTCCGCGTAGGCGAGGTCAGGCCTCAGCTCGTCGATGATCTCCGCCATCTTCCTAGCCTCCAAGTGGTTGAGCCTCTTACGTCTCACGGCCTCGTCTATCTCCCTCGGTGGCGACTCGACAAGGCGGTGGGCTTGGGCCGAGGCGAGGATGCTCTCTCGAAGCTCCAGCCTCTTACGTGGGGTAAGCCGCTTCGAATCCTTCACGCCCAGGGACACAAGACTGGGGATCGAGGCCTCGTCTAAGAGGAGGCCACAGATGACCAAGGGACCTATCACTGGTCCACGCCCGGCTTCGTCGATGCCGAGTATCCTCAACCAGCCTCGAGGCCCTCCAAGCGATCGCCTAGGGTCTAATCGACTATGTACTTCCTCAAAGCCGTTTCATCCAGCGTCACGCCTAGACCAGGCCGCTCAGGCACCTCTACCTGTCCATCCCTGACGGGCAGCGGCTCCTCCACGAGCGGATGCTCCCTCAGCCTGTGCAGGAACAGGGGGCTAGGCAGGGTCGCCATGCGAACGACGGCGGCGAGGTGAACCTGGAAGGCCTCACTGATTCCCGTGCGGCCGAAGCCCTCCAGCCAGACCGGCCTGCCTCCGACCACGTAGCCCTTGCCCTGATTCCCGCTCGCGGCCATCTTTCCCGCGGCGTTCTCAGCTATCTCGGCGTATCCCAGCGTCGCAGCTATCCCTGGGATCTCGAGGACGTAGTAGTCGGCCATGCCTGCGGCGAGGGCGGCGATGGGGTTCGGCTCGCCCATGTGGATGGCGAGAGGCATGTCGACCCGCGACCTGATCGCCAAGTAGCCCTCTATGTCCAATTGCGGTATGGGGCTTTCGAGGCAGAGGATGTTCAGCTTCTCCACGCTTCGCGCGAAGGCTACCGCCTTGGACGGAAGCCAGAAGGAGCCATTGGCGTCCGGGATGATGGCGTTCTCAGGCGTCGCGTCCGCTATGCTCTTCGCCTGCTTCACGGCGTCGAACCGAGGCCTGGCCTTGAACTTGTGAACCGTGAAGCCGCCTTCAGCCGCGAGGGCCGCCTCCTGCGCCAGGAGCTCAGGCGGGAAGTGGTGGCTCCAGTAGCAGACGGGCACCTTGTCCCTTTGCCTTCGGCCCAGCAGCCGGTAGAGCGGCAGTCCCAGGGCCTGAGCCATGAGGTCGTAGAGCGCCTCCTGAAGCGGCCAGACCGAGTCGTCGAGCATGTGGTCGAAGGGGTTCTCACCAACCAGGCTTTTGGCGAGAACGCGGACATCGTTAAAGCTCTCGCAAAGCCCTACTAGGCCGTCTTCCGTGTGGAGCTTGTAGAGCCAAGACCGATGCGCCTGCCCGGCCCAATCCATGTGCTCGCGAAGGGGCTCACGCCAAGGGATGTCTACGTGGAAGCTTTCAACGCGTGTAATCCTCAATCTTCCTTCACCGTTGCCCAGCGAGTAGACGAAGGCCGAATATAAGCAAGCGGCCTGCAGCTTTCAGCCGCAGGGGCTGTCTCGAACTCTGCTGTCTTGGGCCGAGCACCTGCTTGGCCGGCTCCATCGCCCTTAGGCATCGTAGGCTCTCGCGAAGGGTGAAGAGGCTCTGCCGGTTCCCGTGCTTGTCTCTACTGGGCTTAAGGGAAGCTCACCCTTGCGAGCTATGACCAAAGCAGGATGCGGTTGAGGACGGAGATATCCCGTCACGGTCCGAAAGCTATGCTAAAGGCATCGTTGAGGGCCTCAGAACTATCTGTAAGTCCGAGAAAGAAAAAAGGGAGCAGCGACGTTCTCGTCACTTTCTCTTCTTTACGGCTCTGTCGTATACAAGCCAGTTCTGTTCCCATTCTGGGTTCTTCTGTCGCAGCTGCTCCAAGACCATCATCCTTATCTGTGCTGTACCCGTCCTCTGCGTGGCTTTGCTTTCGATGTCCTTCGCTATCTGCCTGGCCAATCCGACCGGCGCCCCAACCTTGAGGCAGCTAACGACGATCTTCTCGGCGATGAAGTCTTCCGTCCTCCCATCTCTCTTCGTCACTTGAGGCGTGGAGTTCACCTCCGAAAGCCAAGCCTCAGGCCGTGTAATAAGCGTTCCCGAACCTCCCACGACATCTGTCTATCGCCTGAGGTAGGATCTGGCTTGCGTCCAGATGGTGGTCGAGCCTCCGTTGACCGAGAGCTCAAGGATTGGCTCACGATCTTCGGCGGCGACAGAGCTTTGGCGTTCAAGGCATCAGGCACTGGGTCAGACAGGTCAGGTGATCCTGGGCCTCGGCCCAGTAGACTGCCCAAGTACGGCGAGCTCATCCCAAGGCCTCAGGCGTACGTGCCTGCCAACGCCCCTTCGCTGCTCAGCCTCTCGCCACGATACCCACAGCCCCAGGGCACCGCGAAGCACCATGAGATGGCCAGAGAAGGCGGGAGGCGGCCGTCACCCGCTGCTTCTCCGTAACCTCGTCTAGCCCATCGGACCCGGCGAGGACGAGCGTTGCCGCCATGGCCGTGACAAGCACGAAGAGCAGTAGCCTCGTGACATAAGCCATGCCCATCAACCCCAACCCAATCCTAGAAGTCGCTCGGCTTAGAGCGCTTACGGGCTCTCCGCGCGTGCCTCTGCAGTGCTCAGTTCCTTCCCAGGAGCAGACAGGCCATTGAACGGCATGGTCACGCAGGGGCGATCCAGGCGAGCTCTGCTGCTCTAAGGGGAGTCCTCTGCCTGAGAGCATGGCTTCCACCAAACTGGCGGGGGGAGACGGCTCCCGTCAAAGCAGCAGAGCTACCCCAAGTATGGAAAAGCTTAAGCATCGATTGACAATACTATCATGATTTGGTTGCGGGAATGCGAAACGTGACGGCCTCTTTGAAGGACGAGACGCTTCAAAGCTACGCGGAGAGGCTTAAGGCCCTAGGAAGCCCCGTGAGGCTCAGGATACTTCTCATGCTCACCGAGACGAAGAGGCCGCTTCACATAAAGGCTGTCGCCGAGAGGCTGGGCATAGACTACGCGGCTGTCTACCGGCATGTGGAGACACTGAAGCGCGCGGGCCTCCTGGAGATCTACGAGGTCGGCCGCTCCAGGGTCCTAACGCCTACTCGGCCTGACTCGATCAAGGCCTTCCTTGAACTCCTCAACTCACTCGTCGAGAAGCCCACCTGAGAACGAGTACCTCACGTGAACTGCTCTGCGTGGAGAAGACCCCTCAGCCTTTGGTCAAAGCCTCTCTGCACCACGAACCCGTAGGTTCCTACCCCAGGCCTTCTGACTATGAGCTCCCCCAGGTCCTCCGGAGTGTCGATGTCGAGCCCTATTGTCGACGACCTGTAGACGCGAGAGGCAATCCCTTTCGCCAGAGCTTCCTTGACGTGGGCTTGGAAGCTCTCCGCCCCGTACAGCGGCCGGATCGCGTTCGGCGGCTTGAGGAGAAGCCCATTCGTCCCTCCGTCTCTCCCAGATGGAGAGACGACGACAGCGGGGCCTCCGCCGTTCATGGAGAGGATGGCCTGGAGGTCGCCTTGCAAAAGCAAGGGGATATCGGCGGGGATAACCAGCATCGCACTCCTTCCTTCGGCCATGAGCTGTTCGATAGCCTTTTCCACCGCGGGGTTCAAGCCGTCTACGGATTCCTCCAGTAGCACCTCTGCACCGAACTCCTTGGCTGTCTTGGCTGCCAGGTTGCTGCTGCTCACTAGGAGGGTCTCCATTAGCGCCGGGTTACGGTTAACCGTCTTCAAGACATCCTCAAGCATGACAAGAGCCAGTTCCTCCCTTTCCTTGGGGCTGAGGAGAGGCGAAAGCCTAGATTTGGCTCCTTGGAGCTTGAAGGGAATGACAGCCGTAGCTTTCATGCTGCGACTGCCCCTAGGCTAGACGGCCTTAAAGGTGGCGACGAAGGCCCTGAAGCCCCTGTGCCCCGCCACGGTGCTTGTGAAGAAGGCCATGACTGCGACTTCGAACGTGGCCTTGACCAAGATGGGTGCCCAGAGACCTGAGATGAAGGGGGCGAGGTTAGGAAGGAACAGGGGGACGAGGAGGCTGAAGGTAGCGATGATCCAAAGGGCCTCGGGAATAAAGCCAATAAGGACGGCGGGGATAAGCGTCAACGTCGACCTATCGGTCAGCCTTAGTGCCTTCACGATTAGGCCGACCGCTAAACCGTGGATGGCCTTCCCTAAGCTGGTGGAGAAGCCAAGGAGCCCCAGAGACCCTCCTAAGAAGCCGAAGAAGAGGGAGGGTAGGAGCCCTGCTATCAGCCCCGTCAAGGCGCCCGCGAGGGGCCCTATGAAGACGGCGGCTACGAACACCGGCAAGGATGACAGGTCCAAGGCGACGTTCTGGAAGATCGTGGGCGCTATCGTCAGGCTGGCGAGCACGTTGCCCAACGCGCCCATCAGAACAGCAAAGCTCAGCTCCTTGGCTCTCAGGCTTGTCCCCCCTCAAGGCACTCTTCGCTGAAAGAGGGCGAACATATCTTAAACCTTTCGGTGCATTGATATGACGTGGCGGTCATATTATTCAGGCATTGATGGAGCTTATTAGCTCAGGTGATCGGTCTATGTCTTCGGTTGAGATCTAGGAAGACGCAAGCTGACCCTAGGCCTCCGTATGCCCTGCCGTCTCCTGCTCTGAGCAGAAGCCCCCTTCGCGCCCGATGCTGCCGCACGTGTCACGTCGCGATTACCCCAGGTCGGGGTCAGGGCGTTTCAAGGTGCTCTAGGGTGAAGCGGGCTAGGCGAAGCTTGTCCTCTATGCTTCGCATCAGAGTATCGGCCAGGGCCGCTTGAAGCCCAAGGGCTTTGACCCTTTCGAGCTGGTCTCTGTCCTTTTCGTCCATGATGAACAGGTCTAGGAAGTCCCTGTAGAGGGCGGCCACTGAGTACGCGGAGACTTCCAAGCCCAGCCCCTCCATGAGTCTATCCGCGGGGCCCTTAACGGGCGCGCCCGCTATGATGGGGCTGATCGCCGCGATCTTCGCTTCAGTCTTCCCCAAGCCCTCCCGGACACCTGGAACCGAGAGGATCGTGCCTATGCTCACGACCGGGTTGCTTGGACAGACGATGATAAACCTGGAGGTCTGTAGCGCATCTAGGACACCGGGAGCGGGCGAGGCTTGATCCACTCCGTCGAAGATGACGCCCAGCACCTTGTCCCTCGCGCCTCGCTTGACCAGATACTCCTGAAAGTGCAGAAGGCCTACGTCAGTGGCCACCTTTGTCTCGAACCTGCTATCAGTCATTGGCAGAAGCCGGGCCTTCAGGCCGAGGGCTTGGCAGACCCTCCGTGTCGCTTGGGAGAGCGTAAGCCCGGACCTGAGGAGCGAGGTCCGCCAGATGTGCGTGGCCAAGTCCTTATCGCCTAGGCTGAACCAGGTCTCAAGCCCGTAGCCATGGAGCATCTCCAGGGCGTTGAAGCTGTCGCCTCTGATACCCCAGCCTCTCGCCTCGTCCACGAGCCCCGCCAGGGTGTACATGACGATGTCTAGGTCGGGAGAGATATGAAGCCCGTGAAGCTCAATGTCGTCTCCTGTGTTCACTATGACGGTGAGCTCCTCTCCGTCTGGCAGAACCTGGGCTAGTCCCTGAAGAAGCCTCGCTGCGCCCACGCCACCCGCTAGGGCGGTTATCAAGCCCCTTCACCTCCAATAGTTGAACCTCGCCACCTCTTCGACGCTCATCCTCGCCTGTGCCCCGGGTTGCTCCGCCGCGTAACCCATGGTTACGAGCGCCTGAGGCTCCAAGTCTAGCGGAAGCCCCAGGGCCTCCTTAACCGTCCCCGGGCAGAAGACCGGAGCACAGTACCAGCAGGCGGCCAGGCCCAGGGCATGGGCCGCCAATAGGAGATTCTGAAGGGCTGCAGCGACGCTCTGCACGGCCATGGTGCACTCGGCATCTTGCCGCGCCTCATCCGGGTAATGATCCATGTCCTTCATCGTTAAACACGCAAGGACGAGGACAGGTGCTGAGGTAAAGGATCGGACGGAGGCCTTGACAAGCTCGTCTATCTCCGAGCTTGGAAGACCATCTCTTACCAGGTCCCGCCTGTACTCCGTGGCCATCGCATCGGCCAAGCATTCCTTCAGCCCTGCCTCGGTCAGGACGAGGAAGCGCCAAGGCTGCGCGTTGTGAGCTGACGGAGCCAAGATGGCCGCCTCAAGAGCTCTTCCCACCAAGGCGTCAGGAACCGATGCCGCCCTGTAAGACCTGACAGACCTCCTTCCGGAAACGGCTTCGAAGAACTCCATGAGCCGAAAAAGCCTCTGGGCACCGCTTACGGCCGGTCTGCGATTTAAGCCCTCCACGCCTCCATTCCCGGAGCTCGGCGCTGGGTAATGGCAGCGTCCGTGCTCGAGGTCATTACCCCTTGGAAGGGCTATCCGCCAAGACTATCGGCTCAAGGTGGATATGCGGCCTCTGCATCTGAGCTTCTTACCTTGGGAGCGCGCGCGTTCAACCCAAAGGAGTCGGCGGCCGAAGACATATCAGCATGCTAGACCCCATAGAGGAGATCGCCAAAGCTGGGATGGCCCATGTGGAAGACCGTTGACTCCGGAGACGTAGCCTTCCAGCCTTATCCTAGAGGCGTGGCCGCCATCAAGCGAATCCTCGAGCAGCAGACGGTCGGCAGCCAGCGCATCGCAGGCCTGGGTATCTTGGAGCTGCCTTCGGGAGGAGTATTCCCTGCGCACACGCACCCTGAGCGTGAAGAGGTCTACTACGTCCTTTCGGGCTGGGGCAAGATTCTCGTGGATGGGAAGGAGGTAGAGGCACGTGAGGGCATGGTGCTCTACGTTCACGGCGAGACACCTCATGGGCTGAGGAACGAAGGTGATACGCCTCTGAGGGTCCTTTACGTGACAGCCTACGTCTGAGCCGCCCAGATGTGGCGTTCAGGGCAACAGACTTGAGACGGCCCCGTTTAGCCAAGAGGCTGCGAACAGACGCGCTGACAAGATGAGGCTTGAGCGCTAAGCCAAGTGCTTCCGCTGCGGCAGGACTGAGGATGAGGTCGCGTTTCTGCGGTTAAGTTGCAGGGCAGGAGCAAACAGGTCTGCGTGAAACGCGTGCCCTACCTGATCCACGCGGATGAGCTCTGACTCCTTCCTCAACGCTTCATAGGCGGGAAGCCCCTGATCGCCGGCAGTCTTCTGCCCCTGTAGCTCTTCAGTACCTTCTTCATGGCCTCATGCTGCTTGACCATCTCTTTCACCTCGCCCTCCGTGACGCCTGCGCCGCGAGCTATCCGGCGGACCCGGGACTGATTGAGGACCTTAGGCTCCTCACGTTCCTCCTCGGTCATCGATTCGATGATGACCTTCCATCTGTCCAGCTTGGTCTCAGCTGTCTCCATGAACTCGTCAGGCACCTTGTAAGAGAGCCCCGGAAGCATGGAGAGGACCTGCCGGAGCGGCCCCATCTTCCTGACGGCCTCCATCTGCTCGTACATGTCCTTCAACGTGAACTTGCCCGCTAGGAGGGAGCGGGCCTTGCTCTCAGAGACCTCTATCTCCGCCTCCTCTGCCTTCTCAAGCAGGCCCTGGAGGTCGCCCATGCCTAGCAGGCGGCCTACAAACCTCGTGGGCACGAAGAGCTCTAGGTCGTCGACCTTCTCGCCTACGCCTATGAACTTGATCGGGGCTCCGGTCGCGGCTACCGCGGAGAGAGCGCCGCCGCCCCTGGCTGTTCCATCGAGCTTCGTGACGAGGATCGAGCCTATGCTCGTGGCCTCGTGGAAGGCCTTGGCCTGGGCCTGGGCGACCTGGCCTATGGTGCCGTCTACGGTGAGAACGATCTCGTCCGGATGAATGAGCTCGGCGAGCTGTCTCATCTCCTCCATGAGGTCTGTCTCGCTCTTGTGCCGTCCCGCCGTGTCGATTATCGCCAGCTCATATCTCTCATCCCTGAGCTTCTGAAGGCCGTCCTTCGCGATCCTGAGCACATCTCGGCTTGCGGGGTCGCCGTAGATGCGCAGGTTCACGGACTCCGCCAGCTGCTTCAACTGCGCGTACGCGCCAGGCCTGTACGTGTCGGCGCAGATGAGGCCTACCTTGAAGCCCCGCTTCTGGAAGAACCTCGCCACCTTGACAGCGGAGGTGGTCTTCCCAGAGCCCTGGATGCCGACGAACATCATCGTGTTAAGCCTGCCAGGCGTGATCTTTGGCTGAGCTGCCGCCTTGCTTCCGAGGAGGCTCGTCATCTCCTCGTAGACCACCTTGACAACGTGCTCCTTGCGCGTGATGCCAGGCGGCACCTTCTCGTGGAGAGCCCGCTCCTCCACCGTCTTCGAGAGCTGGATCACGAGTTGAACGTTCACGTCGGCCTGGAGCAAGGCCCGGACGATGTCGTTGCAGAGCTCCTTGATCGCCTTCTCGTCCACGGAGGAGGCCCTAAGAAGCTTCTTCATCGCATCGTGGATCGACGCCCCAAGCCTGCCAAGAGCCATTGAGGCACACCTGCGCGGATCTTCCCCAGCAAATACTGGATAGAGTACGGTTCCCCGTCTAGTTAAAGCCTCTTCAAGCCTCCTATCCCTTGGGAGCGAAAAAGGGTGCCTGTGCAGCCAGTTCTCCGCCGGAGATGAGTAACGTCGGAGGTACGCTCTCGGTGTAGGTTTAAATTCCCAGATGCGTTATTACAGCTGCTCTTACTCGTGGCTTCGTGTCTCTGGCTTAATCTGTCAGGCTATCTAGGTCCGATTGGGAGCAGTGAGTTGAAGGCGGAGTGAGCTCGGGAGACCCCGAAGGAAGGGTCTGGTCTATCAGGCGTTGGGTGAAGGCGTTCGGCTATTACATAGAGGTTGCCAGGGCTGATGAGCTTGCCCGCCGTTACTTCGTGATGAACGCCTTTGACGGAGCCCTGACGGTTCTAGGCGTCATGGTTGGAGCCTTCGTAGGCGGCGCCGCGGAGCCGAGGGTGATCATAAGCGCCAGCGTCGGCGCTAGCCTCGCAATGGGTCTCTCAGGAGCCATAGGGGCCTACGAGGCTGAGCGAGCGGAGAGAAGCCGAGCCTTGAAGGAGCTGGAGGCCCACATGTTCCGAAGCCTTGAGGATACCTTGATCGGAAGGGCTTCTCGGGCTGCTGCCTACTGGATCGCGCTCGTGGACGGGATCGCGCCCGCGATCGCCGCCCTGTTTCCGCTCCTTCCCATCCTACTAGCCTGGCTGGCTCTTATCCCGGTCGCTCTGGCGTTGCCAGCCTCCATCGTGCTGGACCTAGCGTTCCTCTTCGCGCTCGGCATCTTCCTCGGCAAGATAGCGAAGGAGAACATCTGGCTTCACGGCCTACTAACCGCCGGCGCTGGAGCCCTAACCGCCGTGCTTCTCCTCCTCTTCCTCAGAGCCTAACGTCCCGAGGACACGGCTGCAGACGAGACGAGGGCACTAAGCCTTATGAGACCGAGGCACATCTGCTCTGCACGTGAGGGAGATGATGTCAACTCAGATCAGGCGTCTGCTGGTAGACGCCCTGAAGCCGCGTGAAACACCGATCATCGAGCTCTCCCAGACCATCTGCTCCGTTGAGGGCGTAGAAGAATGCGATGTCACGGTCACCGAAGTGGACGCCAAGACGGAGACGGTCAAGCTCACTATCCGGGGACCAGACATCAACTACGAACAGGTCACGAAGGTCCTGGAAGACAACGGCATGGCCATCCGCGGCGTGGACGAAGTAAGCGTGACAAAGACCAAGGTTCCCCCAAGGCCTCCCCCGAAGTAGACCTATGACATCATCGACGAGCCAAGCAGGCCTACGTCCGCGCTGGCCTCGAGAGCCTATGTCTCTCGGCAAGCTTATATCCGCAAGTCGGCCCAGATGATCCTCTGAGCTGGCTGATGCCTCGGGTGGCGACCTTGAGAGGCTCTTTGCACGTGGACAGTCTCCTCGTCCTGCTACTTGCGCTTTCACTTCTCTCCACGAGTTCTCTCACGTCCAGTGGGGCTGGAGCTCAGGGAGCTGACGTGGAATACGTGTACTATGGCTTTGTGCCCGCGGACATCTCGGGCCGGTTGAACAGGCACATCTACACTGAGGCGGAGATCTACAACACAACGAAGGCGTTTCTCGCAGTCGTGGGCAACCTGGATGGGACAAACGTCCGGGTCTACCAACTGCCCGGTCGGGCTTTGATCAAGGAGTTCACAGTGAACAAGCTTCAGAACGTGACCTTGACGTTAACGAACAACACCTTCTTCAAGGTTGTGGCAAGTCGGCCCGTCTCCGTGGTCATAATGGGCGGCGTCAGCTTGGAGATGGTTGAAGCGATGATAAGCACCTTCTTCACCAGCGTCGACGGCGGCTACATAGGGAAGGAGTTTGTCTTCATGGCCGTGCAGGCGAAGATCGGGCTCTTTCAGTCTGGCACGTGGGCTGTGCCACCTGGACTGCCCTTCAACGTCTACGCTCTGGAGGACAGCCGAGTCTCGATCTATGGCGCGGATGGGAACAAGGTCACGGAGTTCGAGCTTAAGGCGAATAAGCGTAGAGAGCTGGAGTTCGCGCCCTACCGCGTCTATGGGCTTATGTCCACGGGTAACGTGATGCTCCAGACCTTCACAACCGACAGCCCGTGCTTCTATCCCGCGGTTCAAGGCAGCTTCCTGGGCACGCTCTTTTACGGGAGCAGCACCGCGGCCGAGAACTGGGGCGCCTCCTGGGCGAGAGGGAACATGGTCTTCGTCGCCACATCTAAGGAGGACGCGACGCTAGCGGTAGCCGACCTGGACTATAGGACGAAGATCGGGGAAGAGAACGTTCCGGCCGGAAGCGACGTGCAGTTCCCGATAAAGGTGGTGCAGACGTCCGTGAAGAGCGATAAGCCTGTGCTCTTCATGTTCAAGAGCGATGACCGCGACGGAGGCATCGCCGTGGGAGGCCTCAGGGCAGGCCAGGAGGCGTACGTCTATGTTCCGCCCGGAAGGGGCTACGTCTTCGCGTATAAGGAGACCGTCGTCACGATCGACGACGTGAGGCTGCAGCTGAAGGCCGATGAGGTCGTGCCTATCGCCGAGGGCGTCCATAAGCTCTCGGCCACGGAGAACATCATCTTCGGGCTGGAGAACCATGCTCCCGGGCAGGGAATCGCGAACTTCGGCCAATGCCTACCTGCGGTCCAGTCCCTGGAATTCACCTACGAGCAGCTGAAGCTTACGCCAGTCGTGTCCGAGGAGCTGCCTTGGGCCTACATAGGGGGCGGCGTCACAGTGATCGTCGTCGCCCTTCTCCTAGTGCTGATGAGGAGAAGGAGATCCTCCACGTAGGCGAACACCGAGGCGCCGGTTGCTCCGAAGCTAAGACGGGTCGGGCGGCAAGCCTTCACCCCATGTTCTCAGCTTGGTTCCCCTTCTCCTCTTCACAGGTGGCCCAGGCGTCCAGATCGTGGCAACGCTCAGAGGGCCAGACGTATGCGTGGTGGATAGCCTGACGAAACCATTTTATGGGAGTCTCGTCTTGCGTGGTCGCTCTGGGGTAGCGTTTGGTTGAGGCTTCGCAGTTGGCTTCTCTTCTTGACGATGGTCATGCTCTGGGCGTTTAACTGGTCTGTGATGAAGCGAGGCCTAGCCGTAGCCCCGCCGTTCACTTTCGTTTTCCACCGGTTCCTGCTCTCTCTGGGATCGCTCCTCGTCCTGCTTCTCTTCCTCAGGCCTCCAATGCCAAAGGAGCGCGGCATGCTCGGGAGGATCCTGGTGCTCAGCCTCTTGAACGTAGGAAGCTTCGCGGCGACGAACATTGGGCTCACGTCCCAAAGCTCAGGCATAGGCGCCGTGTTGACCTACACGCAGCCGCTGATGGTCTTCGGCCTCGCCGCCGCCTTCCTGAACGAGGAGACCTCGAAGCTCCGGCTGGCCGGAACCGTGCTCGGCTTCCTAGGCGTGTCGGTCCTCTTCGTGGAGAATGGTTCCTCCTTCACGCTCTCCCTTCCGGCGATGATCCTGATCCTCGGCGCCCTCTTCTGGGCCGCGAACACCGTGTACTACAAGCGATTCCTCAGCCACGTTGACCCCGTTCTCCTGAACGTGTTGCAGATGGCGATCGGGCTTCCGTTCCTCGGCGTCCTCAGCCTCGCCCTTGAGAACCCCAGCGTCCCGCTATCGGCGACGTACGTGGCGATCGTCCTTTACGCGGGCGTGGGGGCGTCTGCGATCGGCACCACCCTCTGGCTGCTGTTGCTCAGGGAGGAAGACGCCAGCGCGCTGGCCGGCTCCAGCTTCATCGTGCCCATCATGGCCTTGGCCTTCGGCTGGCATCTCCTAGGCGAAACCCTAGATGTCAGGTCGCTCATCGGCGCCATGCTCGTGCTCGTCGGGATCTACTTGGTGAACCGAAGGGGGCAGAAGCGCAGCCCCTCCGGAGACCGCGAGACAGCTCCGAGCACTGCCGGGACTCCGAGCCTCCTGCAGGGGGCTCGTTGGAGCGTTCTAAAAGCTAGGGTTAAATCTGCCTCTCGTTTCCTCCCAAGCCGGGTGAGGGAGTGAGGGCTGGCGCCGTCGCCCTAATAGTCATTCTCGCCGTGTTGATGGTGGGGGCCACGATCTACCTGGACACCCTCCTACGCAAGACCTCCCCAGTTCAGGCAGCGGATATACTCTCGCGTCCAGCGGCCTTCAACGGCAGTACGGTTGAGCTCCGCGGCAGACTGGAGCCTTACAGCACCCTTCCCAGCCGTTACGCGGTGCTGAGAGACCGGACGGGCGCCCTGATCCTATCGTTTCCCACGGAGGTGCCCGCCCAGTACCTCTACGGCGAGTTAACCGTCAAGGGCAGGGTTCTCTACATGCCCGAGCGTGCGCCGGAGCTCTGGCTCTACCTGGAGGTCGCCTCCTATCAGGGCACCGAGGTCACGTTGAAGGTCGAGCTGCACAGGACCGGTGGCATAGCGGGCCTCAACGAGCTGCTTGTCATCGAGCCTGACGGCGAGGGCAGGTACTTGAGCAACTTCAGAGGCGAGAAGTTCTTCAGCTTGTCCATGGACCAGCTCCTTCGGCTGAAGGCACTGATTCTCGGCGATGATCTCCAGGCCATCATGCCTGAGACCTACCGCGCAAAGCCGGATGCGGCCGATTACTTCGCGTACTCGTTAACCGTCACCTACTACACCGACGGCCAGGAGACGGCTAACAAGACCCTGTCCTGGGTGGATGAATGGGCGCTCGCGGAGCCGCTGTCCGTGAGCCTGAAACGCGTCTGGACAGGGCTGCAAGCCTTGGCGGCTGAGGTCCTCGGAGGCGGAGCCGTGACAGCTGAGGAGGCGGCGAGGATAGCCACCTCGGTAGTCAAGGGCTCCACGACCTTCAGGTTCGACGGCCTCGAGGAGGGCTTCGAGGTCATCGATGTGACGAAGGTCGTGAATGAGCCGCCGGCGCCAGGCTTCTTCTGGGCTGTCGAGGTCGTCTATCTTACGGGGCATCCGGGCCACGGCAACAGGTCTGGGCAGCTCCTGATTCAGGTCGTCACGTGGCACAGGGCTCTGGTCACCATGGAGGAGACTGGCCGTGTTATGGCCGCCATCTGCGACGACGTATGGGACCTCCTAGCGGACAGGGAGATACCTGGCCCGGCCACGAGGCCGACGAGGTTCACGGCCGTCGTGAACGAGGCTCGGAAAATGGGCGTCTACGTTGACGTGGACATAACGGACGGGGTCACCGAGCCCGAGGCTAGGCTCATCGTCGAGACCACCTTCACCGCGGTTCTGGGCGAGAACGTGATCCGTACGCTCGACAACCTAACCCGGGAGGGCAACCTGATCCAGGCTCATTTCTCGTGGGGCTACAGCCTTCAGGACCTCGGCCATTTCTGCGATATGACCGTGGACCTTGCTGCTCAGAGCATCCTCGTGACCCACTGCAGATAGACCGGCTATTGGCCTGCCGAACCGCCAGGATGCCCTCACGGAGCCTAGCCCCTCTTCCATGGCTGATCGCTCGCTGCTGAGTTAAGGCCCTGAGGTTGTCAACTTAAAGGGGTCCCTCTGACTGTCAACCGGTTCCTAACTTGAGTGCACATGGCAAGGGTCGATGCCAGAGCTGTTAACAGTCAACAGGCCAAACCCTAAGTTGACAACCTCAAGGCCCTGGTAGAAGGCTTAATATTCTGCTCCTTGCGAGAGTCCGCAAAGTTGGCTGAGGGCAGCGGCCTTGGAGATCACCGCTATTGAGTACATGGCGCTCTGGGGAGTACTAGGCACGGCGCTCATGGGCCTAGCTTACGCGGTCCTGCTCGTCCTCCAGATACTGAAGGAGGATGAGGGAGAACCGGGGATGGTCCGGATCGCGAACGCCATCAGGGTTGGAGCTCATTCTTACCTGACCCGGCAGTTTAGGGCCATCCTCTTGCCTGTCATGCTCCTTGCAGTCGGGCTCTTCTTCACCGCTGACCCGTTCGCCTCGGGGCATAACATGAGCATCGCCGTGGGCAGAGGGCTCGCCTTCCTCATGGGCGCGGGGTTCTCCGCCACCGTGGGCTACGTGGGGATGAGCATGGCAGTCCGCGGGAACGTCCGCGTCGCCTCGGCGTCGAAACGGAGCTTTGGCGAAGCCCTGAAGATCGCCTACCGCACGGGCACGATCACGGGCATGCTCACAGACGGCCTAGGACTACTCGGCGGCACCTTGATCTTCATGATCTACGGCATCAGGGCTTACGAGGTGCTCGTCGGCTTCGGCTTCGGCGGAACCCTCCTGGCGCTCTTCATGCGCGTCGGCGGAGGAATCTACACCAAGGCCGCGGACGTGGGCGCAGACCTCGTCGGAAAGGTGGAGAAGGGCATCCCCGAGGACGACCCGAGAAACGCAGGGGTTATCGCCGACCTGGTCGGCGATAACGTGGGCGACTGCGCAGGCATGGCCGCAGACATCTTCGAATCCTACGAGGTCACGATGGTCTCGGCGATGATCTTGGGCCTCGCAGCCTTCGGGCCGCAGGGCGTCATCTACCCCCTGATCGTGAGGGCGATAGGCGTCGGCAGCTCGATCATCGGCACCTACGCGGTCAGAGCCCGAGGGGAGATGAGGCATGCGATGCGCGCGATCAGCCGCGGCTTCACGCTCTCGGCCATCATCAGCATAGCTGGCTTCGCAGTGCTCGCTTACGTCTACATGGGTGAATGGGCTCCGTACGTCTTCGCCGCCACCTTCGCGGGCATCCTCCTCGCCATATCGATAAACTTCCTCACGGAGCACTTCACCTCGAAACGCAGGCCACCCGTGCAGGAGATCGCGCGGGCAGCCCAGACCGGAGCGGGAACGAACCTGCTCGGCGGCCTGGCGGTAGGCTACGAGAGCACGGTGTGGAGCATCCTGATCATCGCGGCGGCCATAGTGGCCTCCGTGGCCATCTTCGGCGCCGACGCGGTGAGGGCCTCCTACGGCATCGCGCTCTGCGGCATAGGCATGTTGACGCTGACGGGGAACAACGTTTCCATGGATGCCTTCGGCCCTATCTCGGATAACGCCGGGGGCATCGCGGAGATGGCCGGCGTCGAGGGCGAGTCGCTCAGCGTGCTCGCGGACCTGGACTCCGTGGGGAACACGACGAAGGCGATCACGAAGGGCGTGGCGATAGGCTCCGCGGTGGTGGCGGCCCTAAGCCTCTTCGGCGCCTTCATCGAGGAGGCGAAGCTGCCGCAGATAACGCTTACAGACCCCTACGTCTTCGTCGGTCTCCTCATCGGCGGCGCGGTACCCTTCCTGTTCAGCTCCATAGCGATCAGGGCGGTCGGCAGAGCCGCGAGCGCGATCATAAACGAGGTACGCCGCCAGTTCGCGTCGATCAAGGGCCTCTGGGAGGGAACCGCCGACCCGGACTACGCGGCCTGCGTCAACATCTGCACCGCGGCGGCTCAGAGGGAGCTTATCGGCATCGCGGTCCTGGCGATCCTCTCGCCCATTGCGGTGGGCTTCCTCCTAGACCGGCAAGGCCTAGGCGGGTTCCTCGCAGGCGCCATCCTCGTCGGGCAGCTCCTCGCGGTCTTCATGGCCACCTCCGGCGGGGCATGGGATAACGCCAAGAAGCTCATCGAGGACGGTGTCTATGGCGGAAAGGGCTCGGACGCGCACAAGGCCGCGGTGACCGGTGACACCGTAGGCGACCCATTGAAGGACACGGCCGGCCCGGCGATCAACCCGCTGCTGAAGGTGATGAACCTCATCGCCTTGCTTGTGGCGCCGCTTATCGCGAAGTACCGGGCAGACCCGGTGATCTACGTGCTCGTTCTGCCCATGATAGGCGCCATCGCGGCAGCCGTCTGGTACAGCAAGAAGGAACGCGCCTCCTGGCAGGGCTCCGCGTCTTCCAGCCCGCGGAGCTGAACGCGCATCCTTAAGTCCGGGCCGGAGCATACCTCCGATCCATGCCCAGGATCGAGACGGTTCTAGGCCCCATCCCACCTGAGGCATTCGGCCTGGCACTTGTGCATGAGCACATCATGGCGGACTTCATAGGCGCCGACAGGACCTCTAGGTCTCGCTGGGACGTGAACGAGGTCATCAGGGTCATACGCCCCTATCTGGACGAGCTGAAGGAAGCCGGGGTCAAGAGCTTCGTCGACTGCACGCCGAGCTTCCTAGGCCGCGATGTGGAGGTGCTGAGGCAACTCGCACTTGAGACAGGGCTGAGCATCGTCACGAACACGGGGCTCTACAAGGAGCCCTACCTTCCAAGGTACGCGTGGCAGCTCACCGCCGATCAGCTCGCTGACATCTGGGCTTCGGAGATAGAGAAGGGCGTTGACGGAACCACTGTGAAGGCGGGCTTCATCAAGGTCGCGGCGAACGACGGGCCGCTCATCCCGGTTCAGGAGAAGATCGTCCGGGCCGCGGCGAGGGCCTCCAGGCGGACAGGCGCCGTGGTAGCCTCGCATACCGTGGTAGGCGCCACGGCTCTGCAGGAGATCGCGATCCTCAAGGAGGAAGGCCTGTCGCCGAGCAGGCTGATCGTGGTCCACGCAGACCAAGAACCGAGCCCGGAGATGCCTCTGGACATCGCTGAAAAGGGCGCCTGGGTGGAGTTCGACTCGATCGGCTCGAAGCCACCGGAGTATCATCTAGCTCGGATCAAGAGGATGCTGGAGGCAGGCTACGAGGATAGGCTTCTGCTCTCCCAAGACGCGGGCTGGTACCATGTGGGCGAACCCGGGGGCGGCGAGGTCCGGGGCTACACCTACCTGGTCAAGGAGTTCAAGGCGAGGCTCTTAGGGTCAGGCGTCTCGGCTGAGACCTGGGATCAGCTCATGGTAACGAACCCGAGCAGAGCCTTCGCCTTGTAGTCCTTCGCGTTACATAAGCTCCGAGACGTTCTCCTTGATCTTTCTAATGCTCCGTGCGATCATGTCCATGCCTGGCTTCCCTGCTAGGAGCACGGTGTGCGGTATCGTCACCTCGCCGGCGCTGAACTCCTCAGCCCCTGGCAGGTTCAGCCTCTCGTACCCCAGCGGCGAGAAGAACGGGGCGGGCAGGATGTCCCTGAGGTTCTCGCTCCGGAAGGCGGGCTGCCTGTAGAGGGGCATCCCGTAGCCCTGGCTGGCGGGCACGCCCTCGGCGTTCAGGGCTTCGAGGAACCTCTCCTTCGGGAGGCCGTTGAACGCTTCTGGGTCGTATCTGGCGATGAAGAAGTAGTAGCCGCGCTTCGTGATCCGCGGGTCCCTCCTAAGCGGCTCGATGCCCCCGATCGCCCTCAGCTCCTTTGCCAGGTACTCGCCCGCCTCGTGCTTGGCCTCTGTCTGCTCGGGGAGACGCCTCATCTCCGAGAGCAACAGCGCCGCCTGAAACTCCGTCATGCGATAGTTGGAGCTGAGCACGTGATGCTCGTAGCCCGGCCTGCCTACTACGCGGCCGATGTTATGGATCAGCCTCGCCTTCTCACCCAGCTCCAGGCTGTTCGTAAGCACGATGCCTCCCTCACCTGCCGTGAGTGACTTCGACTCCTGGAAGGAGAAGCCGCCGAGGTCTCCGATCGCGCCCACCTTCCTGTCCTTCCACTCGGAGCCATGGGCATGGGCGCAATCCTCGATCAGCCGGAGGCCATGTCTCTCAGCGACGGGCAGGATCGCATCGAGGTCCACCGGGTAGCCCCCGTAGTGAACCACGATCACGGCCTTAGACCTCGGCGTAACCGCGTTCTCGAGCGCTTCAGCGCTCATGCCGCCCGTCTCCGGGTCCACGTCGACGAACACAGGCACGGCTCCGACCTCAGCGACGGCGGAGGCGGTGGCGATGAAGGTTACAGCCGGCACTAGGACCTCGTCGCCTATTCTCACGCCTGCGGTCTTCAGGGCGAGCTCCAGGGCCACCGTGCCGTTTGCCACGGCTACGCCGTGCTTCGCGTCCTGAAAGGCGGCGAAGGCCTTCTCGAACTCCTCCACCTTCGAGCCGGGGTAGAGGCGACACCATTTCCTGTTCCACAAGACCTCGATAAGCGCTCTCTCGTCCTCCCGGTCAGCCATCGGCCAAGCGGGGATACGCCCCATAAGCCCCGCGGCCTCGGCCGGGCCACCGTTCAACGCGAGCTTTGCCAAGACTCACCACGGCTCCCCTAGGCGTAGCACGACGGCTTAAGGCTTCGCATGGAAGACGCAGCATCCAACGAAAGGTGCGGCCGCTCGACCTAGGCTACTAGGTTCACGCGACAGCCGTCAGGGCGGGCTTCGCCTTAGGAACGTTGCGGCAATCATGGCGACACGCGTGGGGGCCCGCCGCTAGGAGGCGGAGGAAAGACAACCTCGAAGGCGCCGCCAGGTTGGCAGAGCCTCAGCAGATCGTCTCGGCTCGGGCTTCGAGGCTTTCCGGCATCTCGGCAAGGCATAAGTGCTCAGATGGCGCGTCGATCTCTCGATCCTGATGGCTTCAGCTCGAAGAGCGGCTATCGCCTACGTGATAGTCCTAAGCCTCACGGTCATCTCTTCCATCCCGTTAGGGCTTGAGGCGACGCGGGTCCGCGCAGCCTCGGCGGGCTCGCAGACGTACTATGGCCATGTGCCCAGCCTCATCCTTGTCCGGGATAACCCATGGGCGGCCCAGCCAACAGGGCTGGATCCCAGGTCGGTTCAGCTGAGCGCGCGGCTTGTGTTGACCGCTAGCGGTGATGAGACGAGGGCCTCGGCCTTCCTGCTCCCGGAGGGAAGACTGCTGGGGGAGTTCGCGCTCAACAGCATGGAGCGTGTTGAGCTCTCGCTGCCCAACGGGAGCTTCTTCAAGGTCGTCTCGAACAGGCCGCTGAGCGTGGTCTTGACGGGCGGCGTGGAGGTAGGCGAGTCCTCAGGCGTCAGCACCTTCCAGACGAGCGTGGAGGGAGGCTACGTTGGCAAGGAGTTCGTCTTCCTCGCCTTGGAGAGCAAGTATCCTAGCCGTGGCAGAGCTAACCTCCTTCCACAGAAGGTGTACGCCCTCGAGGAGTCGGACGTTACCATCTGGGATAAGAACGGGACCAGGCGGGCGGAGTTCAGGCTTCTGGCCAACGGGCTTAAGGAGCTTTCCCTTACGCCTGATCGCGTCTACAGGCTTGAGGCCACGGGGAACGTGATGGTTCAGACCTTCGCCATCGGGGAGTTCGGTTCCAAGAGTTGCTTCTACCCGGCGGTGGAGGGCGGCTTCCTCGGCAGGCTCTTCTACGGAAGCGGCTACGTGCCTGAGGCCGCGGGCGTTCCTCCCAAGCGGGGATTCGTCGCATCCAGCCCTGGCCGACCTACCTTGAGGATGGCCAACCTCGAGTTCCAGAGACCCTACGAGGAGTTCCCGATGAACGACAGCTGGGCGTTCCTTCCGTCAAGGGAGCTTAGTCTCAGTCACCTGCTGCTTGAGGCGGAGACGCCTATCCTCCTGTATTTCAAGAGCGATGAGAACTCGACGGACGGCGGGGGCGTCGCCGTCGGCGGACTGAAGGCAGGCCAAGTGGCCTATGTGTACGTTCCTCCGGGCGAGAGCTACCTTTTCGCGGCTGAGGAAACCGTGGTCACGCTTGATGACGTGGAGTTCAGGGTTCCCGCCGATGGCATACTTACCATACCGGAGGGAGTACACAAGCTCTCCGCGAGTGGAAACGTGCTCCTCGAGGTTGTGAACGAGGCGTGGAACGGCCTGAGCACCTTCGGCGTGACGCTGCCGTCCATTGAGTCGCTCAGCATCCAAAACGAGGGCTTAAGGCTGAGAAAGGTGGGCGAGGAGGGCCTACCGTGGACCTACATCGTCGCCGGCGTCGCCGCGGTGGCCCTCGTCGTGGTCGTCTCTCTTATGGCCAGGCGGAGACGTTAGACGCCGATCAGCTCGTCCGCGTACATGCCCAGGAGCTTCTTCGCCTGCGGGTTCCCCAGCCCGGCAAAGCGGCTCGCAGCCTCGGCCCTAAGCTGCTGGACAAGCTGAGGCAATGAGGCTCCCTGTTCCTCGCCGCCTGGGTCATCCATCGCCGAAGCCCATCCTTCTCTGTCCCGGGCATCGTCGCAGATCTGGTACGTGGAGCCCAGATTCCTGCCCAGCGCCGCGAGTTCCTCTATCTCGCTGGGCGCCGCCTCGGCGATCAGGGCGCCTATCTTCGCCGATGCCTCAAACAGGGAGCCTGTCTTCAGCTCCACGATATGAAGGTAGTCCTTCGCGTCCAAGGGACCGCGGCCCTTCAGCTGGAGTTCGGCTAGCTGTCCTTCGCAGGTCCTGGTGACGGCCCGGGCCATCTCCTGGAGCACGCGGCTGTCCTCGTACTCAAGCCCCAGCTCCAGGATCACGGATAGGGCGTAGTCTACGCTTAGGATCGCTAGTTGCTCGCCGTACTTGACGTGGAAGGCGGGCGCTCCCCTTCGCTCTAGGTCGCGGTCGATCAGGTCGTCGTGGATAAGCGACTCCGTATGGAGCAGTTCAACGGCGACCGCCGCGGAGAGCGGGTCTGCCTCGGAGCCACCGAGGCTCTCGTAGGAAAGCAGGAGCAGAAGAGGCCGAAGCCTCTTGCCGCCGGCAAGGGCGGTCATGAGAGGCTCATAGAACCTAGAGCCCCTATAAGGCGCCAGCTTCGCCTCAATGGCGGCGTCGATGTTCTTCACGTACCTCTGAAGCTCCGGCCTCAACATTTCCACTCGCGCGCTAGGAGGATGCGAGGTTGCATTAAACCTTTGGAGACCAGAGCCGAGCCGTGAGCCTCCGGCCAAGGGGAAGGCCTTAAAGCTTGGCTCGCTTAACGCCGAGTCGTCCTCGGGGGATGAGCTCTGGCCGATCCGTGCCGAAGTAGGATCGCGCGGTTTCAACAGCTCATGCGAGAGAGTGGGGTTGAGGCCTCCGTCATCAAGACGGCCTCGTCCTTCAGGTACTTCACCGGCGTGAAGTGGCTGAGGCCGGCGCTCCTGGTGCCGGCTGAGGGCGAGGCCACGGCCTTCATCCAGGAGTTTGAGGCGGAGGAGTTTGCGTCTCGAAGCTCGGTCAAGGCCGTGGAGCCTTGGCGTCGCCCCGAGGAGCTGATGGGACGGGTTGTCACCTCGATCAAGAGGGGTGGCTACAGGCGGGTGGGCTTCGACTACAGCGTGGAAAGAGACTCGTACGTCCTGTTCTTTGAGCTCTTCAAGAGGCTGAATCCCCAGGTTGAGGTAACCGACGTGCACGGCCTGATCATGAGGCTGAGGATGATAAAGGACGCGGGCGAGGTCGAGTCGATCAGGCGGGCCTGCGAGCTAAGCGACGCTGGAATGAAGGCTGCGGTTGAGGCCCTAGATAAGGGCGTAAGCGAGCTTGAGATCGGCGCAGAGGCGCTATACCGGATGATGAAGATGGGCACTGAGAACCCCCACGTGTACGTGAACGTAGGCCCCAGGCCTAGGAAACACGCTGAGCCGCGCGCCGATGTGCGCGTCGACGACGGCCAGACCGTGAGCATCGTCACAGCCGGAGACCACAACGGCTACTACGGTAACCTCTCCCGGACCGTCTTCTTCCCCCAAGCATCGCAGGCTCAGGGGAACGCCCTAGACGCGGCTCATGAGGCACGCCGCGTAGCTGCCGAGGCGCTCCTGCCCGGAGCCTCGCTGGTCGACGTGGAGGGAAAGGTTAGGGAGGTCTGCAAGGCGCGCGGGTGCGCTGACTATTACTCGGCCGGTTTCACGCACGGAGTCGGCCTCCTGGTGGAGGAGGACCCGATCACGACGATCGTGGTGGCGCATAGAAGGACGATGGTAGCGGAGAACATGGTCCTCGCCGCGGTGCACGTGCCCCTGACGATCCCAGGCCTGGGCTCCGTCAAGCATGAGGACACCTTTCTCGTTACCGCGAAGGGCGCGGAGCCGCTCACGAGGTACGAGTGCTAGGCCGAGGCCGGTACAGCCGTCCCTAGAGCTCACTACGCCTTTCTGGATCCCGCTTTGTGATGTGACGGTCCAGCCTGCGCGACTATGGGACGGTTTTCCTCCTTTCAGGTGGTTTTCTACCGTGGGGCTCTTATGTTACCATTTTGGTAACGGTTTTGGTAACAGGTCTTGGCTCATAGCGAGAGCGGCCTGTGTTTCATGTAGGGGGCCTCGCTGGCCACCTTGCCCCTTTGCTAGCTGGCTATCGTGAGCCTTCTCCAGCGAACGAAGGGTTGCCGCAGCCTCTGCCCGGGCTCCTTCAGCGACGCCATAGGGCCTAAGGCTGGGGTCCACATGGCTGGAGGTCTTGGAGCCGTATAGTGGCCAGATATCGCTAGGAAGGCGGGTTGGTCGCAGCTCTGCTAGACTGCTCTTCCATCGTCCCCTTTCCTCAGCTCCCTCAGTATTCGTGTCGGCATCCTATCAAGGTCTCTCATCGGATTCCTGCGTTCCGGCGCTCTGATCACCTTGACTTCCGCCTTCTCGGTGACCATGACTATTGGGAGGCGGGGGATGTTATGGCTGTTGGCAGCCCCATAGATCGAGTAGGCGCCTGTGTTCGCGAAGTAGATGTAGTCACCTCTCTTGGGCTTCGGTACCAGCACGGCCACTCCGCTCGGCAGCATCACGTCGTCGCGGAAACAGAGCTCGCCACCGAGGCTCGCCGCGAAATCCGCGGGCTTATCCATTCTGTTCGCGATCCCTGCCTGGTAAAGGAGGCTGGGTGCAACCAGCTTGTGATGGAACTCCCTCGTTGAGATCGTGGAATGAACCCAGTTGGCGATGCCCTCAAACTCCTTCACGGTCAGCACTCTGCCAAGTGTACCGCACGCGCCGGCAACAACATACCTCCCGGGTTCGATGAACAGTGTGGGCAATTCCCCGTTGATTCCGCCTCTTACCGCCTCTGAGATGGCTTCAGCGTAATCCTCAGGCGTTAGCTCGCACGCCAAGGCCAGGTCTAGCCGTATCCCCGCTCTCCTGAGGCGTTCCTCGACAGGCCGGGGTACGTACGGGAAGCCGAAGCCTCCGCCGACATCCAGCATCGTCACCTCGATTCCCTCCTCGCGTAGGTTGTTCACGAAGTCCACCTCGCTCTCTACCGCCTCCCGGTAGAGGGAGAGGTCGGTGATCTGCGTCCCTATGTGCATGTGGACCATGCTAAGCCTCAGGCTCTCCATACGGTGGATCTGTCTCGCCATCTTGAGGGCGTGGTCGTTCTCCACCGGTACGCCGAACTGTGAGTAGCGTGTGGCCGTTAGGATGCCCGGATGCCTTGCCTGCATTTCCCCTGGCAAAGAGGGGATCACCCTGATCCCCACATGGAGTCTCTTGGCGGTCCTTCCAGCGGCTCTATTGAGGGCTTCGGCCTCGCTTAGGCTGTCTATCACGCAGATGGCCTCGTTCCCCGCGATCAGGTCCAGTTCAACGTCGTCCTTGGCAGGCCCGGTGCATATGATCATGCCCGGACTCATGCCAGCCTCCAAGGCCATCTCCAGCTCCTGCAAGGAGCCGGCATCTGCGCCGGCGCCCTCCAACGCCGCAAGGCCAACGAGCGCCTTGACGTGAAAGGACTTGACCGCCCAAGCTTCGGTTATCGCTCCCCCATAGCGGGCTCGGAACGCTGCCTGAACTCTTCTTAGATTCTTCTGGACAGTCCCTTCGTGTACGATATGCACCCCTCTCAGAGGCCTTCGGTACCTTGACTCTAGCTTCTCCAGCACCTTGTAGACAGGCTCAGTCATCGGTTCGAGGAATAGGTCCTTGCTCTCTACCCTTAGGGGGCTACCAGGAGGATGACCTGGATAGGTCAAGTCTGTCGGTACCGCGATCATGAGCCAACTCCCGTCTACACGTTGCCTAAAGGCAGGTCTCTTAACCGTTACGAAGGAGCTGGAACGGCGAAACGTTTCCGCGTCGAGGAACCTGCGCACACGCTTAGGGCGATCACAGGGATGTACGCTAACCTCGCGGAGCCCTTTCACTCAGTGAGGCGAGGCGGCGAGCGTGGGAAACCCCGTAGAAGCGATACAAGCGGGTCCCGAGACGGTCTCTTACAGCGATCCGGTGGAGAGGATACCCGTGTTCTCGGAGGAACACGACCGCCTAGGAGAGGCTATAGGATAGGATCGCGGACCTACCACTCCCCGCCGGATCGTTCCTGCAGCGCGACAGGCAGCCTTGAGAGCAGGAGTTTACTAGGAGATTTCGACGATCCTGCGTTCCCTTGAGGATCGGCGGGCTGCCTCCATGACCTGGACCAGGTATCTTCCCTCCTCGACGGTTCCGATGGGCTGCTCGTCCTCGAGTATGCACGTGACGAAGTGCCGATGGGTGTGCTGCGGCTCCTTCTCCCTGGGCAACGAAGGCATCACCCATGTGGAGTCGGAGGACCTGTAGTATCTCACGGTCGAGTCGCCCATTGAGTTGTCGTAGAGGACGATGCCCTTGGTGCCGTAGAGTGAGACCTCGTCTATGCCTCTCGCCTGCGTCCACGCCGTCTCGGCCACGACTATGCTCTGTCCCTCCGTCTCCATTATCAACGCAGCGGAATCCTCCACGGTAGCCTTCTTATCGAGGGTGCTCATGAAGGACGATACGCGTCTCGCTCTTCCGAGCAGGACGACGGCCATTGTGACGGAGTAGACTCCCATGTCGAAGAGCGCCCCGCCGTCGGCCCTCGACTCGTCTAGGAACCAGGTGTCGCCAGGCTCCTCCTTGAACATCCTGGCCACGTCGTCCTGGTACTTCTCCGGGCCGCTGTGGGCTACCCTGACCCTGGCCATACACACCTTGCCCAGCGCGCCCCTTGCGATCAGCCGCTTGACGTAGTCGATCCTGGGGTTGTCGAAGTAGACGAAGGGTAGCACCATGACCTTGACCTCTCCGCGCTTCGTTGCCGACTCGACGAGGGCGTCGGCGTCGCTCAGCTTGGTTGCCATGGGCTTCTGGACCAAGACGTGTTTGCCGGCCTCGATGGCCTCTATGGCTATCGGGGAATGCGTGGGGTGAGGGGTCGCCACGATGACCGCGTCTACGTCCTTACTCTCCAGCAACTCACGGTGGTCCGTATACCAGTGGGATACCTTGAACCTCCCAGCCGTAGCCTTAGCCCTGTTCGCCTTGATGTCGGCCACTGCTACGAGGTTGACCTCATCTATGCTCCGGAGCTCAGGCAGATGGAAGTAGTTGGCTATCCCACCGCATCCGATGACGCCGATCCCGATCTTATGCAAGCCTCACGTGCCTCCTCAACGAGGCGGCAGCGTGATCCTCCTGCCCTCCTCCGCGGACCTCAGCCCTGCCTCGAGCACCTCTTGGACGTCTCTGTTGAACCCGGCGTCTACCGGGGGCTCCAGAGGCCGATCCTCGAGTAGATGCGTTACGAAGTGCTCTGGGCCGTTCCTCCAACCCTCTCGCGGCGCAGGAGGCTCCATGGTCTCGCTGCGCACGTCCCTGTAGTTGCCTTTCTGCTTGACCCTCGTTAGATGAACCTTGCCCTCCTCGTCGACCATCAAGGAGCCATCTAGGCCGTTCAAGATGGGCCCATGTGCCGGGTGTCTTCCCACCTGGGACCATGATGCCTCGGCAACCCCGAGGGCGTCCCCGTACTCCATCAAGAGGATCGCGTTATCGTCCACGCTCAGATATGTCCTGGCGAAGGTGCCTGTGATGCCAGTTACGCTCCGGGGTCTCCTGCCCAGGAACCAGAGTGCCAGGTTGACGCCGTAGCAGCAGTAGTCCATGAGCGCGCCGGCGCCGTTGAGCGCACGGTCGTACAGCCAGTTGTAGAAGTACTCAGTGCAGCCTATCTCCTTCGGGCCCGCGTGAGCCGCTCGGAACCTGACATGGTGCAGGTCGCCTATCGCGCCCTCGTTCACCATGCTCCGCGCTAGCTGGACGCCTGGGCTCCACGTGGTCGGGTAGTTCACCATCACCTTCATGCCATGTCTCTCGGAAGCCTTGACGATCCTCTCCGCCTGAGCGAGGGTGGCGGACATGGGTTTCTCCATCATCACGTGCAAGCCCTTCTCGCAGGCGGCTTCTACCACCTCCGCATGTCTGCTATTCTCCGTGCAGGCCAAGACCGCGTCGAGCTTCTCCTTCATGAGCATCTGCTCGTAGTCCTCGTACACCTGAGCCGGTCCGAAGCTCTCCTTCGCCTTCACGAGAAGCGGCCTGTTCCTGTCGGCTGCGGCGACGATCTCGACGCCTTTGAGTTCCCTGAACTCCCTTAGGAGGCCCCAGACATGGTCGTGGACCAGTCCGACTACTCCCAGCCTCAACTCTCACGCCTCAGGGTCTGGGTCTCCACGCTCAGGCTATTTATGATGTTAGAACCAAGCTGGCTGGGAGCATGCCCGGAAAAGGGGGGAAGAGGCGCGCCGCCTCCTTATCCTCGACATCTCAGATGGCCTTGCTGGGTGCTCACCGCCCAGCCGTGGCTCTGAGGCTACTTCGCCGAGACGGCCTTCACGAACTCCGTCGCCAGGCTGATGGTGTTCCTCAGGTCGTCGATGTGCGTTATGGAGGCGGGGCCGTGGATGTACCTGCAGGGCACGGCGATGGTCCCGCTTGGCACGCCCTGCCTCGTGAGGTGTATCGCGCCCGCGTCCGTTCCTCCCGTCGGCAACCCCTTGAACTGGAAGGGGATCTCCTTCTTCTTCCCGGCTTGGATCAGGGTCCTCAGCACGAGGGGATGGGTGATCGTGGTGCTGTCCACGACGGTGACGACGGGGCCGCTCTTAAGCCTGGCTGAGACCCTGTCCGGTCTCGAGTCAGGTACGTCTGCGGCGAAGGTTCCCTCCAGGGCGAGGCCGAGGTCTGGTTCTGCCTGCCAGGCGGCGGTGCGCGCGCCTCGGAGCCCCACCTCCTCTTGCGTCGTGCCAACAGCTATGAGGCTGCAGTCTGAGTCCTTGAGGGCCTTGAAGGCTTGGGCGAGCACCGTGCACCCCGCCCTGTCGTCGAAGGCCTTGCCCATCAGGTATCCGTCGCCTAGCTCCGTGAACTTGACATCGAAGACGCCGAACGTCCCGAACTCGACGCCCCTCTCCCTGGCCGCCTCTGGGCTCTCGGCGCCAATGTCGATGAAGAGGTCCTCTAGAGGCGTGACCTTGCTCTGTTCCTCCTCCTTCATTATGTGGGGCGGCCTAGTGCCTACGATGCCCTTCACGGGGCCCTTGTGTCCCCGGAAGAGCACCCTCTGCCCGGGCAGGAGGTTGCTCGTCACACCTCCCAGGGGTTGGAAGCGAAGGAAGCCCTTCTCGTCTATGAAGGTGACCATGAAGGCCACCTCGTCCATGTGAGCGGCCAGCATCACCCTTGGGGAGCCCTCCGTACCGTGGTGGTAGAAGAGGAGGTTCCCCAGCTTGTCCTCCCTCACCTCATCGGCGTATGCCTCAAGCTCCCTCCTGAGCAGATCGCGCACCTCGCTCTCGCTTCCCGGAGGCCCGAAGGCGTCCGAGAGCGCCGCCAGAAGCCTGATCTCTTCAGACAGACGATTCACCGGCTCCCTGTCTAGCCGCCTTAGCGTAAAAGCCTAGCGGGAAACGACCCCGCCGTCGCAGTTATCCAGCAGGGCTTTCGCTGGCGTTAGCCTGTCGTCCTACCTCGTATTCGGACGGAAGAGCAGGCTAACCGCTCGGGGCCGTGGCTTTCCTGAACGCGGAGCGCGCGAGAGACCGGATGTCTGCGAGGATCGGGATCGAGAGGAGCCCAAGGTACGTGGCGGTGGGAATCATGAGTCCGCTTGGCATGCGCCAGAATAGGGCGTTGGTGAGCAAGGCGCCTAGGGGCACGAGCGCAAGCAGGTTAGACCGAGCAGGCTTCAGAAGCTTCCTGACTTCTCGAACCTTGGCAATCATCGCCAGGGACAAGAGGAACCCCGTCCATTCCGCCGCCAGGTGGAGTGTGTCGCCTGTACGCCACAGTCTCAGACTGTAGTAGGTCTGGGCTACGGGCCAGAGGAGCTGTGCGCCCATGGGGTCTAAGGCATCGGTGAGACCGTGCTGCGCTAGCGCCGCAAAGTATGGGATGACCCTCCAACCCCACCGGGCGAAGGCAAGCGTGAACGCGACGATGACAAGGAGCAGAGAGTGGGTGGGACCCCTGTGGGCTAGGCGTAGTAACGTGTCAAGGTCTGGCAGAATGGCGACGACCAGGAGCACCAGGGCTTTGGCCTCGACCCTAAGGGCTTGAGAAGAGCTTCTACCCGCCAGGTAGCCCCAGGCAAGATGGCCGATCGCGAGCAAGATCGTTCCTCTCGCTGAGCCTAGCGCTCCCACTCTGAGTTCGGCTAGGAACGTGCGGGGCAGTACTGGCTGGGCTTCAGAGTCTCCGCGAGGCTGTTTTGCTCTGTCAACTGGCGAGGCTAGGTCTTTGCGGACCCCGGAGCCACCGTACAATGGGGGTTGTACGGACCTTCGTTCGCGTGGGCTGGGACCGACGGCTCCGAGGTTCTCCGCGTTCCCGCCAGAGAACACCAGACAGGTCGGGGAAGCCCCCGGGTTCCGATGGAAGTGGCCTCAGCTGCGGCTGGCTCTAGGCTTCGCCGGGCAGAAGGACGCGGCGACCATCAGATAATAGCCCTCCTCAAGCCGCAACCTTGGATGGCTTAGCCCTCGTTCCGACCGCGTTCCTTAGCTACTCCGCGGGTCTACGGCGACAGACTGCTCGGCCAAAGAGGCGGTTTGCTGGGAGATGGCATGGTACTTGACTCGTGTGCGTTATCTCTCTGCGGGACAGGCTCTCGCCCCGAGACCAGCGGCGTAGAGTATCCGAAGGGGATGGACGCATGAGCAAGACGCTCTCCACTGACCAAGTGGCGGATTCGGAAGGAGCACAGCAGGGCGGCTCTGGCCGAACGACGAGGGACAGCGGCAAGGACAAGAAGAGGCGCTTCATCGCCGTAGCCATGGCCCTTATCGCCTCCGCGTCATTAGCCTCGACGCTAGCCGCCTACGCACGTCCCCCGCGGGATCCCCCTATCTCGGCTGTGGGGGTCTATTCGAGCCCCGACTGCAAGACGAGCTTGTCCTCTATCAACTGGGGCACCCTTTCGCCTGGTGGAAACAAGAGCGTGGTCGCGTACGTGAAGAACGAAGGCACGGTTCCAGTAACTCTCGCGCTCTCGGCGGCGAACTGGAGTCCAACGACGGCATCCAGCTACATGACCCTGAGCTGGGACTACAACGGAGCTAGACTGAATCCGGGCACAAAGGCCAAGGTAACGTTGACCCTGCAGGTCTCGTCGAGCGTAGACGAGATAACGTCTTTCAGCTTCGATGTGGTGATCACCGCAACCGGCTAGAGGCCCCTTGCCAGAAGATGGCTGCTCGGGCGAAGAGGAAGAAGCCCTGCGGGCCCTCGCTAGCTTTTGCGACAAGCCTACGGTGACTCGGCTTCGTCCTTGACAGTCTGGGAGCATCGCTCTCCATTGCGGCTAGGCCGCTATCTTCCTCATTGTTGGAGCAGAGCGGCGATTCTGCCAAGCGACGGCCAGTTTCCCACGGCGGGAGGGGACAACAAGGCCGGACGAGGCGCCTAAGAGGCCTACTTGGGACCGGGTCTTCTCCACGGCGGCTCCTCGGTCGGTTTCCAAGGGCGCAGTGGCATCCTTGAACCCTTCGTTTCAACCGTGTTCCTAAAGTACCCTGTGCCCCGCGATAGGCTGCTCGCCCCGGAGGGGTAGCTTGCTGGGAGATGGCACGGCGTCAAACACGCGTCTGTTATCTCTCTGCTAGGTGACCTCGCGGGGCGCGCTGAGAAAAACCAAGGAAATAATCGGTGAAGGAGACATGGACAAGGCAGACGACAGCCATCGTGGAAAGGATCTCGCGGGAGCTCAAGAGCGCGGCGCCTCTGGTCGCGTGACGGCGCAGAGCGGGACCAGCAGGAGGAAGTTGTCCATCGCAGTAGCTTTAGCGGTTATGGCCTCTATCTCGTTGGCTTCGCTGGGCGTGCTTGCCGCTGTCTCAAGTCAGGTCACGGTCCGTTCATCAGGGGTGATCGCCTCAGCTACCGTTGGGGTCTACCAAGACAGCACCTTAACGACCAAGCTGTCCTCTATCAACTGGGGCACCCTTTCGCCTGGTGGAAACAAGAGCGTGGTCGCGTACGTGAAGAACGAAGGCACGGTTCCAGTAACTCTCGCGCTCTCGGCGGCGAACTGGAGTCCAACGACGGCATCCAGCTACATGACCCTGAGCTGGGACTACAACGGAGTGGCGCTGAGCCCAGGGACAAGCGTGAGGGTAACGCTGAAGCTGACAGTCTCATCCAGCACAACAGGGATAACGTCGTTCAGCTTGGACGTGGTCATAACAGCGACAGGCTAGAAGGCCGAACAGCTCCAACCAATCCCCCTTCTTTTCTCTCTGCCCTGATGTCCACCTAGCGCGCTGACCCTGGTATCCATGTTCGCAAGAAGAGGCAGGGCTGTGTGTTAGGCTAAGGTTGGGCATGATCCCTAAGCAGCGTGACGTGAAGGGTGAGGCTCAAGCTGGAATCCTGCTCTATCTGCTTCTCCTCTGGCATCCTTCCTGCGGCCTGTTCCCTGAGGAGACCGGCTGTCGCGAAGGTGATGGTGAGCGCGAAGAGGCTTAACGTGACGGGTGTTAGGCGTATGCCCCAAGGCGTGTAGTTGAGAAGCAGCCCGACTAGGGGAACGAGGACTAGGCTCATGCCTGCGCTCAAGGCAATCCGTTCGACGCCGTCCAGCTCCCTCTTGCCCGTCGGGACCGGCACCCTTGTGGGGAAGAGGGCTTTGATGAAGCTGTAACCGGGCAGCCAGAGAATGAAGATGGAGCCTAGCACATACCGCGCATAGACAAGCGGGTAGAGGCCCTCCGGGATCGCGAAGACGGCAAGCGCTGTGGCCGCCGCCAAGCCTACGGTAAGCCAGTACCAGATGCTTCGGAACGACCGCAGATAGCCTGAGATCGTCACGGGCCGGTTGAGGGGATCCTCCTCAAGTCTTAGGCTGCCGTAGCTTTGAAGCGCCAGAATCTCGCTGACCGCCTCCTTCTCCGTCAACCCATACTCTTCCCGGAGACGGGCCGCGAGCTGCCTAACGGTTAGATGATGCTCCTCTCTCACGGCCTGCATGATGAACTCGCTGATCAGCTGCTTCCTCGTATCTCGTCGCATCCCGGGGGCTTCACCCCTGTTCTAGGCGAGGATCTCGTAGACCCTGACCGCGACGGTCGCCATGAAGCACAAGGCCACGATCAGGGCTACCCTCCGGAGCTTCTTCCTCTCCGCTGCCAGGCCTGTCTGCCCATAGTAAGGAGAGAGGAGCTCGGCCGTCGCTAGGAGTATGATCGCGGTCACGGCCAGCCAGAGGCTTAGCTCGTGGAAACCCATCGGGAAGGCCATGACATCACTCCTCGAAGATGCGGAATTGCGCTTCCATCCTCTCTCCGCCCTGCGAGACAGATAGGCTCTCGATTGATACCGGTCTCCCTGTCGCCCAGGTTAAGAGGCAGGCTAAGGCGCTGGGGAGATACTCTAGCTCCGGTCTGTCCTCGTTGTGAACTGGGAGCAGAGGGCGTGAGAGCTTCGCTGAGACCCTGTCTCCATGAGGCTCGAACTCGATGTCGTCTGCCATCTCGAGGTCCTCGATGATCACCTTCGGCAGGTTGGCGGCTAGATATCCTAAGCCAGCTGTGGAGAGGTCGCGTCCCAGCTCATCCCGTATCAGCCTCGCGAGGCCGAGGCCGGGAGGCGTCAAGACGAGGCCGGGATTGCTAACGGCTGAAGGACCCGTCGCCTCGACCACATTGGTCTCGGCGGCCGTTTCAGGCTCGAGGCTCCGGGGTATCACAAGGGTGCCCGTCCCCAGTTCCTTCAAGGTCCTCGGAGGCATGTGGATGCCTCTGCCCCGATAGCCTCTCTCGTCAATCAGCGCCCTCAAGGCCGCGGGTGTGCTAGAGACGGTGGCATCCAGGAGGTCGCTCCGAGTGTACCTCACGGGCCTTATGTAGAGGAGGAGAACTCCCCAGAAGGTGAGGCCTAGGCCTATGAAGGCTGGGAGGAGGCTGGAGTAGGCTGTAGCCGCAGCCAGCGAGACGCCGCCTAGGGCTAGGAGCGACAGGCCCCAGAGCCTCGAGGGCTTCCTCTTGAAGCGTCGAAGGTCTCGGCTGAGGGCTTCGTTCTCGGCCTCAAGCCGTCGAAGCCTCTTCCTTAGGGCGTCGAGGTCTTCGACGCGCGGTCTCTGCTCTAGGCTTAGCTTCGGTGACGGGGCGGTGGCTCCGCCTATGGCGCGGACTAGTAGGGAGGTTGCCACCATTGAGATCGCAGCGTACAGGATGATGTCGAAGGTGAACTCCGGCCATAGGATGCCGTATTCAAGGCGGAATCCCGGTGTGGTGGCGGTTGTGGCTTCCAGCCACGTCAACGGCCAACCGTAACGAACCACTCTGACGCCGAGCATTGAAGGGCTGATCTCGCTACGCAGGATCGAAGCGGTGAGCAATAGGGCCAGGAACGCATGGAATGCTGTGAAGGCGGACTTACCCCTGCTCATGTTCTGGCACCTTCCGGAGCGTCGGAACGCTGACCTCGTGGTGGGGTCTAGGCCGGATAGGCGAGATCATGGCCGCTACTCGGCTGCTGGCGAGCTGATCTAGGGAGAGCCATGTGGAGGAAGGCAGAGGCGTGGCGTGTTCCATCTCCACAGACCTAAACCCGCCTTGAGAGCTATGACCCCTCGACAAGCCCAGATCGCCCAGCCTTCCCTCGTCGTGTTGACCTGTTGATAACGCTTACGCGTATCTGATCGAGGCTCTCAGGGAGACGAGGCAGGAGCGCCGAGGCCATTAGGGCCTCTTGGCGCAAGCGGCCTGCGCGCCCTCAGGTATACGATCAAGGCTGAAAGGCCAAGGACCAGCAGCACGAGCTGTGGCAGTTGCTCCGGGGGATCGACGTACTCGATCGCTACGTGCACTCTGTGAGTGGTGTCGTGGTCGTAGACGAAGTAGAGAGATAGATGGGTGGAGTTCCGGGTGAGAACGTGGTCCGTCACGAGGCCGTCGATCAAGACGGAGGGATGCGGCCGACCAACCTCAACCGGAATCGTCGCGTTGCAGAAGCCTACGGTCCCAGGCGTCCCAGTAACGTTGAAGCTCTCCTCCAGCCTTAAGCCTCCCTCGGCAGCCTGTCGGTCGAATCTGAAGCCGGTCACGGTCGAATTCGTTGCGATCAGGAGGATACGTGTGAGGTTAAAGGCCCCATAGCGGTACTCTGATGGATGTCCGACCGCGATCAACGCAATCGGATAGAAGCCGGTCTGTCTTGAAAGCCCGAGGGCCTCGCGCATCGTGTGCTCGTCAGGAACCCTGACGGCGTCGGCTACCAAGCCCCAGGACACGGACTCCAGTCGTACATTCTGGATCAAGGCGCCCGTCTCATAGGCTGCGAAGCTGGCACTTACCCTGGTGTCCTTGCTGCTATTCCAGACGACGGCGAGCATGAACGGCGCGGAGGCAACCCAATCCTGGCCGGAAGCGGCGGCGATTCCACGCCTTTGGTCCCCCTCACGGACGACCTCTAGCGAGTGACTGCCTGGCTCGTAGCTGTATGTCCCCGATCCGTTGAGTATGAGGAGCGTGAGGGCGTAGCTGTTGTAGGCGCTGGGCACGGTTCGATGCCTCGTGATGTTGAAGTGGACGCCCAACTGGGTGAGGTCGCTCAGGAACGAGAACCCGTAGGCGGCCCAGAGGACCTGGGACTGCTCTTGGCTTGTGAGCGGAGACCCGGTCCAGCTATGGCTTGAGACGGCCTGGAGAAGCGCCTCTCGTAGTGACATCGAGCCCTCTAGGGCCTCGGGCAGCTCGCGAGACTGGGGAGGGCTTAACGGGGCGAAGTCGTAAGGCGTCTGCGGATAGCCCAGAGGCATGTTGCTGAGGACTACCTCGTCTTCGGACAGGCTCAGAGCCTCATGAAGCCTGCTTCTGTCGATGCCTCCTACGCAGACTGTTCCTAGACCGAGGGCGTTCGCCGCTAGGTAGATGCTCTGCCCGATGGAACCAGCCTCGGCAAAAGCCCAGACCAGGTCATCGTACCTGCTCTGGTTCAGGACGATGAACAGCTGTATGGGTGCTCTGTAGTCTCCCCGGCCTCTGAAGTCCCCCTCCTTGTGCATCCTCAGCGTCTGTGTCTCAGGCTGGTAAACGTAGGCGGCTGTTTCATTGCCTACGTAGATCAGTATCGGATAGTTGCCGCAGAGGTTCGCGACCGTCCTTTCCCAGAAGGAATAACCATAACCAGCCCAAAGGACCTCTGAGAGCGTCTCCCAGGGTACGGGGGTGTCCAGGAACCGTCTCACCGACATTCTCCGGCTGATCGCCGATTCAAGGGATATGGCGCTGAGTCCTCCTTGGCCAGACGCAGGTGAAACACTGCCCCTACATGAGGGCACGTTGGCCAGTAGCACGAGCACGATGAGGACCAGTGCCCACCCACACTTGGACCAGTCGCTCTGAACTCTCCTGCCCTCACGCAAAGCAAGAACCCCTAAGCGAGAAGACCGGTCAGGGCTACAGGAACCGTCGAAATCTCGGCTTGATGCCATTTGTCCCAGATAGTTCATCCTCCTGGGAGAACGGTGGAAGAAGAAAAGGGGGAGAGTCTCTGTCGGGGAATCTGGTTCAGTGCCTCTATTCGATGAGGATCGGGACGGGGCCGGTGCTCAGGCTGTACTTGACTCCCTCAAACGTGTACTTGATGGTGGCGCCTGAGTTGACGTAGTACAGGCCCGGCGAGGTGAACTCCTGCTTACCGGCGGGGTTCAGGCGCGTCTGTATCGTGACGACCAGCAGATACTCGTTCGCTGCGAGGTTGCCGAGGTTCCAGACTATGAGGGTGGCTGACATCTGTCCGTTTCCCGTGGGCCCGATGGTGGGCGTAGGGATCGACCATGACGTCGTCACACCTGGGCCTGTGAACGCGGAAGTGCCGATAACCGCCCATTCAGCGCTCACGATGTCCTTTAGGACGACATTGGTCAGAGCGCCGGTGGTCTTGATGTATATGTGCAGCGTGAACGTCAGTACCGTGAATGTTTGGTACGGCCCAGCAGGCGATATGGAGTCAGGCCCCCATAGCTGTACCCTCGTTCCGGGCCAGTTAGGCTCCCACAACGACTTGCAGAAGCTGCTCACGCCGGGGCCACACACTATCGCTGCCATAGCCGGCGTAACCGCTGCGCTAGTTATCGCTAGGCTGGCAAGTATTATGAGCCAAAGGGTTGAAGCCTTCTTCATTTGACCAACTCCCTTACGGTTATGGGCAGTTGCTCTCCTTAATAAGGGGCTATGGTACATTTTCCCCAATCTTCTATCTCCTATGTCCTTCGCATCACCTAGGACGATCGTCCTCACCTTGCCTGCACCGGGGCTATGTCCAGCCCCGGAAGAAGAGCCGCCACGAGGGGCGCGGACACACTGGCTTGGTCCAGGAAACGACCTTGAACCCTCGTTTCAACCGTGTTCCTAAAGTACCCTGTGCCCCGCGATAGGCTGCTCGCCCCGGAGGGGTAGCTTGCTGGGAGATGGCATGGTGCTCCGGTCGTGTGCGTTAACTCTCTGCTGGGCAACTCAGGGCACGGCAGCTAGGCGTATCGTAGGAGGTTCTTCGGATTGAAGATCGGCCTTAAGTATGAGCCTGACGATAGGCGCCGCAGAAGCATCATGCCAGGCGCCGCTATCTCACTTCTCCTCATACTCGGCACCCTACTTGCCTCCTCAGCCCTGGGTCTCCAAGCCTACCAGACCATTCCATCCTACGGGGTGATCTCTGGCGCCTCCTCCACCCTACACTACGTTGTGCCCGACGACTTCGCAAGCATACAGGGCGCGATCAACGCCATTCCATCAGGTACAGCAGGCGATGTACTGGTCAGAGCCGGCACCTACGACTTGGGCGGAGGGCAGATAGTCGTCAAGTCGCTCCTCACCTTGAGAGGCGAAGGCATAGATAAGACCATAATCCGAACCAATGGGGCAAGGAATAATGTGATCGCGAGCACCAGTAACATTGACAAGTTGACGCTGCAGGACTTCACAGTGAACCAACAGGTGACGACTCCGGACAACTCAGGCTCATCGGTTATCTATCTATACGGCGGCCGCAACACGAATATTCTCATACAGAGGGTTAAGTCTATCAACGGCTATGGAGCAGGCATAGAGATACCTAACTTCCAGAACATCACTATCCAAGATAACATCGTGAATCACGTCTGGACAGGGATAACTGTTAATGGGGGCTCACTAGGATACATAGCGAGGAACGTTGTCACCAACACGGTCGGCGACGCAATCTTTCCACAGGTGGGAGGTGTAGGGGGCAGCCTCTCTTGCACAGACATCACGATTGAGAACAACTACATCGAAAACATCGGCGATACTGGCATAGACATAACCAGCTACAACACGGCTCCTGCTCATCAGAGGATCATCGCAAGAGGCAATACGCTTAAGAATGCTATCATCCGGGTCTCCTACGCCTCGGATATCCAAGTCTTGAACAACACGCTCCAGTACGGACACCCCAGCCAACCGCTGATAGACGTTGACAATGGTGCAGGCCCGGTCAGCGGCGTACTTGTCGAGAACAACCGTGTGACCTCTCGAAGTGTGGTTGGAATAGGGTTCTATGGCGCTCAGGACTCCAAGGCCCGGTATAACATCGTGACGGTGGAGGCCTCTGGGGGAACACAGGTGGGCATCCAAGCGGGCATCCGGGGCACTGCTCTGTTGGAAGGCAACAGGGTCTACGGCGGAACCTACGGCATCGACTTCGGAGGCTGGGGTCTGGGAGGCGATACAACCATGACGATGAGTAGGAATGAGCTTTACGGCTTCACTGATGTTGGCATATACGACGACGCGAAGAGCCAGAACGTCCAGCTTATCGCCGACGGTATCATCTACTCCAACGCACCAACGGCGAGATGGGCCATCCTCACCGACTACACGAGCAACCACTGGACGATCCAGAACAACGCCATACGCATCGGCGCCCTGACGGGTAACCAAGCGATCAACGCTCCCGGCAGCACGCTGATCGGGAACTATGCGTATACACCGCCTTAGGGAGAGTGTTTTCCGTTTGAAACAAATTGTCGTGAAATCGTTTGTGACCATAAAAGGCGACGGGCATACGGATGTTACCTACGCAACATGGCGGCAGCCCGTCTTCAATACTTAGTCTATCACATCTGTCGGGAGGCCGTTGGTCTTGGCTGCAACGAATATCTGACTCCTGAATGATGGGCGAATCTTAACAAGCGCCTTGTATGGGTAGTATGAGAGTCTTAGTGGAATCCTCTCCCTCACATTTCCCATAGAACTGACGGCATCCAGATATCTCCTGTCAGCTATACCAAATCCGCTATCCTGCAGCAGGTTGACCAGTTCCGCCATCGTCCATTCTCGAAAATGCCCCCGTGTGCCTTTATACCCCGTCAGATAGAGTTGAGGTTGCCTCCCCATGAGGAGCAGAAACCTGTTATACACATGAGCGATATTAGGAGTCGTAATATAGAGAAAACCTTGACTACTAAGAATCCGGTGCATTTCATGCATTACATATCTTGGGTCCTCTACGACGTGTTCCAATACTTCGAGGAGCAGACATATGTCAAAACAGCCATCGTTGAAGACCAGTGGGCTCCCGCCTTTGAACATACATTTGTCAACAGGTTGGATTCTGGCTTTCTCGAGTCTCATTTTGACCTTTTCACTGATTTCCACATCGGACGCAACTACATCGTGCCAAGAGAACAACGACTTAATTAGCATTGCCATCCACCCTGATCCCGTTCCGAAGTCAAGGATCCTTTTGGATCGTCTTGTCGATAGTTGATCGTACACAAGGCTCAGTGTTTCTGCATAACGAGGAGCTGCGATATACAGCTCTTCCAACTCGGACCTATCGTCTGCATATTCCTGGAGAACTGATAGAATATACCGTGAGCCGATCTTAGCTGGCGTTCTCATTAGTTGACCAGAACCTCCCGCTGGAGGTGTGTTATGGCTTTATTAACGGGCTTTTTCCGCGGGCTCTGCTTCGTCAGCTTGTTCCGTATGTCCTAGGACGCAAACTAGGCTTGCCTAAGACGGGGGCCCTTCCCTAGCCGTAGGGAGAGTGATGTCTGGGTCTTTCCGGCCTGGTCGATAGCGATTATGGTGGCGCTGGTGAGCAAGTATCGGGTCACGAACTTCTCCGGAATGCGCTTTATGAGCCTGTAATAAGTGTCTCTCAGAGTCGACTGGGTGTAGCCACATATATGTTCCCGCAAGATGCTTACACAAGCGAAGCCAGCGTCCAGAAAAGGTTCTCGCCACGCGGCTAAAGTAGCTATACCTTCGCCGGGCATTTTCTCTAGGCTAATCCTCTTCCACAGCCATCCTAGGAATCGCGACGACACAATTACGGCCGTGAAGATGGCTGTTCCTCGGCTTTCCATAACACGGTGTATCTCCTTCGCCACGAGGCTTATGGCTGGCAGGACATGATGAAGAACTGCGTTCCCTATGATTTTCTGGAAAGCTCTATGACGGAATGGGAGATGAGCGGCATCAGCAACAACGTAACCTTCGCTTTCCAAGTTCAGTGACGTAGCGATATTCTTCGCTTCTCGGACCTTATCTGGGAAGACGTCAGTCGTGACGACAAAACCGTCAGAATAACTCTTCACCATAAGACTAAACCAGCCACGACGGCCGCAGCCAATCTCCAAAACACTCCCAGAGAAGTCATAGTTTGGGAATACCCCGTCCCTCTGATAGAGGATGCCATCCCACTTATCCAGCAGGAGTAGCCAGAGAGACCCTTTCAGTAAAGAACACCTGTTATAAGCTGCTATTGTATCTTGGTCAAGATTTCGCCCGAGTAGTGCATTACCATGAGTTCCGTCGTTGGGGTTAGCTTTCACAGTGGTTTAGACATTCGCGTAATATGAATTGTTTAGTTAGTCCGTGTATATGATACTATTACTCATATCTGTAATCTTTCTCACGGAATCCTCCCCAAACACGTACCTGACCCTTTCCGCGCCGAGCTGGTCGGGGTTCAGCACAAGGATTGTGGCGGTGTAAGATCTCTCGACGCTATCCTACCTGTAGAGTTGCGGCTTGGGCCTTGGATTTCCTAGCCTGAATTGCTTTCTATCCGTGTAAGCCCGGTAACTTGCCATGATCGGAGCTGCTTCGGACATCGGAATCTCCAGTTCATGTCACTCCTCAGGAATCAAGAGGCTCTTGCCGGTTGAACAGGCCAACTGTGACCCCCACCATTCACGATCATGTTAGCACAGAACGCTTCATCGAAACTCTCGGTGAATAGCGGATGCCGTTCGCTCAGATCCTTGGAGACCGCAGCCGCCTGCGGAGTCCCGAGAGCTCCCACTTGCAGACCGCCGCGCCTGGTGATGGAGGAAAACTGTGCACGCGTAGCTCCCTTCCATCTAAGGAACAGGAACTGCCTCCTCTGGTCCTCAGGATAGTAGATCCCAATACCGCCACGCGCAATGGCGCTGTCGAAACCAGATACTGTCTAGGGGGCGGGGGCGTCAGCGCGGACATCAGGAACAGAACGATAAAGGGATTCGGCGCCGTGGGAATCTACGACGACGGAAGGGCTCAGGGCGGCACCCGCGGGGTACGCGTTTACGGCAACGTCATCTACAGCAGCAGAACGAGCGCCACGTGGGGAATTCTCACCGACTACGCGGGCAACCAATGGGACATAGGGAACAACGCCCTTCGCGTAGGCACGAAGGTCGGAGACCAAGCCATCTACGCGCCAGGCTCCCGGCTAGTGGGCAACTACGCCTACACCCCGTGACATCCATCTCCAGCTTCCCTCGTCGTCCGACCCTTGGAGCGATCCTCAATCAACGCGTAGCTCGCCGCAATATGATTGGATCAGGCGCGCTGCGTTCCCTCGGTCTTTCAGGTTTAGTGAAGGGGTACTACCAAAGGAGGGCTGCTAGCTGTTCAACAGCAGTGGGGCGCTCCTCCTGCTCTCTGAGCTGGACGCAAGCCTTACTTCGTAGGCCAGTATCGGGTCAAGGAGCCGCCCAGCCCTAAGCCTGCCGAGAACAGCCCTCAGGTTCTCGATGTCGTGTACCCGGACCGCACCTAGGAGGGGCGAGGCTGTCAGAAAGCTGATGAGGAAAAGTGAGCCGCCGAGGATCACGTTCGCCGGGCTCTGGAAAGGAGACAGCCGGAGGAAAAGGAGTGTTGGCATGGCGGATAGGGCCGAGGCGACGTATATCCTCAAGGAGCCGGCAGGGCTGAGGTCGATCCCAAACCTCCCCTTTGCGGCGTGAAGCTGATAGATGATCGAGCAGAGGCCTGAGACAAGCCCTGCGAGAACGACGCCCAAGGCCCCGCTGAGGCCGGTGAGCGCTGGGGCTAGTGGGAGGAAGATGGCGAGATTGACTAGGTTGGCTTTGAGGATGAGCCTGCTCTCGCCTGCGCCGGAGAGCAGGTTGCCGATCACGAGTGAGCCGATCCCTGCGCAGAGGAAGTTCAGGGCGTAGGTAGAAAGGAGCAAGGGTGCGATGCTGAAGCTGGCGCCGTAGATGGAGAGGATGAGGTCCTTGGAAAGGATGGCGATGGCCACGGCAGCCGGGAGGATGAAGAGGGACGTGTACCTTACCGAGAGGGTGAAGAGCCTCTTCGCCTCCGGCCCTCCAGGGTTGAGCTTTGAGAACGCGGGGAACAGTGCGGCCATGGGAGAGCTTAGGGCGCCTATCAGGGCTGCGAACTGCATGGCAACGCCGAGGTTGCCGATCTCAGCGTTGGAGGTGAAGTGGGCCAGCACCACGGTCTGATACTGCCCCAGAAGGCTTCCGAGGAGCGCGGATGCGTACAACGGCAGACCGTAGCTCATCATCACCTTGAGGTCGCTCCCGAGGGCGTTCTCCCCAGGCGCGCCGCCCAGATTCCTGTAGTGCCTCAAGAAGAGGATGAGCAGGCCGAGGACCGCGGCGGCCGCGTAGCCCAGGATGTGGCCTAGGAGCGCGCCGACAACGCCAAAGCCGAGTATGACGAGGAGGGGTGAAGATCCGGCTTTCAGGATAGACTGGGCGTTCAGTGTCATGGCGGCGTCCTCCATGCGGTCTAAGCCTAGGAAGGCCGCGGTCGCCGTGGATACGATCGCCTGGAAGGGTATCAGGACTGCGGCAAGCCTGACTAGGGAACCCATCTCAGGCCTGTTGAGAAGCGCGGCTGCCAGGGTCTCCGATAGGGCAAGGGAGAGAGCGAGCATAACCATTGCGGTCAGCAGCTTGAAGAGGAAGCCTAGCCTCAGCATGCCAGCGGCAAGCTGCGGCTCGCCCTCGGACCTGAGCTTCGCCGAGAACCTAGTTACGGCCGCATCCACACCGAAGTCCGTGAAGAGCAGGAAAACGGAGGGGACGACGAGACTCAGCCCATAGAGTCCATAGGCATCGGGTCCCAGAAGCCTCGCGACCACGATGGAGCCTATGGCAAGGACGAGCGTTGACACCGCGTTTCCAACGAGCAGGAAGAGGCCGCCGCGCGCCGCCTCCTCGGCTATCCGAGTAAGGTTGCTGGACACTAACTCACCTCGCCGCCAGCGGAGGCAGCGAACCCTTTAGTCTTCAACATAGCTTACGTGCCCAGACATTCCAGTAGCCAGGCTGGTGATCGACGTCATTGGAATCAAGCGTTTCCCGTAAGTCCCTGCTGACTCAGGTATACAGGGCGGATGCTCCTTGCATCTCGCTCGCGGCCTCAGCTGAGGATGCTGAGATTGAGGCACGGCTTGCCTCAGTACCGCTTGCGTTGCTGAGCGTTTCTCCGATGCTCGGCCTCCAGGTTCTCGACAGCCTTCTCCTTAGCACGAAGCCATGTCCCTTGAGCCTATCTCTGTAAGCTCGATAACTGACCATGACTGGCGATGCTCCGAAGGCCGGTCCCTCCAGCTCGTTCTCGTCGAGGATCAAGAGGCTCTTGCCCGTGGAGCAAGCTAAGGGCGACCCTCCTTGGCTCACAATCATGTGGGCGTTGAACCGTTCATCAAAGCCCTGGATGAAGAGCGGATGCCATTCCCTCAGATCCCTGGAGACCACAACGGCTTGCGGCGTGCCAAGAGCCCCTAGGTATAAGCCTCCACGCCTGGCGATGCAGGCGAACTGAGCATGTGCGAGGCCTCTCCATTCAAGGAATAGGAATCGCCACCTCAGATCCTCGGGATAGTAGATCCCAACACCACCATGCACAATAGCGCTGTCAAAGCCGAAGATGACTCGTTCATTGCTCACGCACACAGGGACGAACTGCCACGGACCACCAACAAGAGGGGACCAAGTGGAATCCTTTCTGAGTTGGACGGCTCTTATGAGGTTACGGTCTCCTAGGGTCGCGTAGACTAGTTGGCGGAGGGAATCATAGGCTACATAGTGGAAATGCCTTGAGTCGGAGTCGACTTCCTGGTTTGTTATCAGTCGTGTCCAACGGTATCCGTCAGGGGACAGGTACAGGGCGGTTGGGCGTTCACCATACTCCTGTGCTATCAGACCGTAAGGCGTCTCGCAAAGGTGCCAGAGAACGTTACCTCGCCTAACCGCAAGAACCTCCTTCCATTCAAGGAGATCCCTCGAAGCCAGGAGGCGATCGTCCACCGAGAGAAAGTACGTGTCGAGGGCCTTGGTCAAGAGAAGACTGCGGGAGCCCACAAAGCAGGCGAGCCGTTCAACGGACAGCGATGGACAACTGATTCTCAACAGCGACAACTTCCCCTCCTTAGCTACCGTCAGGATATCCCTATCTGCGTAAGTGGTCTGAGCAGGCAGATCGAGAACCTTCAATCCCTCACCACGCTGTCATCGTGTAGCCCCTATGCACCTCAGCTGAAGGCGTGGATGCCAGGAGCGCTGTTGTTCGAGAAGCCTGAAATGTCAGACGCGCACAGCTACCTACCTGATGCAGGGGAGAAGGCTGTGAGCCCCTGAGCCGTTTCTCGGTGCCATCTTAGGAACTCGCTTAGACCGGTCTGCAGGTCAACTCTTGGCCGGTACCCCAGGAGTCTCTTCGCCTTGCTTATGTCCGCGTAGCTATGCCTCACCTCCCCTCTTCGAGCCTTCACATGCCGGATCTGTCCCTCTTTGCCGCTGATGCTGATGAACACTCTTGCGAGTTGGTTTATCGTCGTTGGAACGCCTGTTCCTACGTTGAATATCTGGTCGACGCCCTCCTCTTCATGTAGGGCTAGGACTATGGCGTTTACTACGTCGCTTATATAAGTGAAGTCTCGGGTCTGTTCCCCATCGCCGTAGATCACCAACGGCTTTCCGCTCATTACGGCTTCAGCGAACTTCGTCATGACGCCGCTGTAAGCTCCTGTGTTTGCTCGTGGCCCATAGACGTTCATGAGGCGAAGGATGACTGTCTCCAGGCCGTGGGTTTCGTGATAGGCTTGGCAGTAGGCTTCTCCCGCCGCCTTAGATGCGCCATAGGCGGAGAGAGAGCGTATGGGATCATCCTCCTTAAGGGGAGGACTGGAGTTCCTGCCATAGACGGCTGCTGATGAAGCGTAGACGAAGCGTCTGATCCTGTTCCTCGCACAGGTCTCCAATAGCTTAAGCGTCCCAGTCACATTCACCCTATTAACCAGCTCAGGCTCTCGTATCGAGCGAGTCACGCTCACGATCGCTGCGAGATGAACCACGGCATCGGCACCCTTCAGAGCCCCATCGAGCTTGCTCGTCTCGCAGATGTCCCCTCTTACGAGTCGAAGGCTCGAATCTGACACGTGAGCTCGCAGGCTCTCCTGTTGACCACTTGATAGATCATCTAGTATCGTCACCTTCTTCGCGTCTTGGATCAACCGGTCGACCAGGTGGCTTCCGATGAAGCCTAAACCGCCTGTAACCACAATCTTATCCATCCAGCTTGCCCCAGCAATCCACGTGACTATAGCAATCGCTAAATTCCCATGATAACACATCATTTTTCTTGAGTCTATCTACCAAGGGTTCTTTGACTTTTTCCCATTGTCTTCTACGGATTATGAAGTCCCGGGCCTGTCTAGAATGATACGATCTATCGCATTCGTCTTCCATGCAGTGAGTGATCCTGGCAGCTAGTTCCTCCATTGACGTCCCTATGATCAGCTGCTTCTCGTCATAGTCTTGGCGGCCAAGATACATGGGTCGTGTTATCTTGGCGACAGGAACCCCAAGCAGGCAAGCCTCAATCGCTCCGAGGCGTAACTCCTCGTCTAGGCACATCTCGAGGTAGATGTCGGATGAGGCCAGAAGCTCCAGGAATCGCCGTCTAGGCATGAAGTTAAGTGCCCTTACGACATCGCTTGATGCGACCCGTTTCTGTGGATCTATCACCGTGATCTCAAACCTCCTCCGGGAGGCGGTCTTCAGCATGCTCGATAGCTTCGTGATCTGGTCAGGCCTTAGAAGGCGTGGAGAATCCGCGAATGAACTATAAGTGAGTATGCGAGCAGTGCCGTCAGAGCTTGGTGCGCGCGACGAACGGATCTGACTAAACAGGTCTACCTCGCTCGGTAAAACGAACTGTGGTAGTATGATAGCACTCCTGCTTATCCTGTTCGCCTCGGATGTGGTAAAGCTGTGGCATATGTACACGTTGACTGTGTTCATCAACCTAGTGGTGCGCCAGTAGTTTAGGAGCGTAGCTGAACCGATGCGAGACCTCAGATGCCCAGACGTCATGGCGTTGGAGAGCTCGCACTCTGTGAAGCCGTGTACGAACAGCATGTTCAGAGTCCCAAGCAACATGTGGCTGGGCCAAGGTATGGAGCCGGTGTAGATCACGGCGTCGAATTCCGTCAAGTGTTTGAGTTTGGCTAGATCCGAGCAGACGTGTCTGAGTATGTCTGGACCTTGGAGGCGGATAAGCTGTGCGTTGAACCCGTCGAGTATTAGCCCCATATGCAACTTGGCTGCAGCTGTCTTCACAGCAACACTGGCATCAGGCATAACCACAGCGACCTTCACACGCTAGCCTCCTAAGATATCTCTATGGTCACACTGTCTCGGCTTGACGAAGATTAGGCCGCATAATCCAGCGCACGTGTCCTTAGTATGTTCTACGTGTGAAATGCCTTGATAGCTTATTGATGAATCTGGGTCGGAGGGAGGATTCGAGTGCTTTTGGCAGCGAGTTTCTCGAAACAGGATCTCCGATGATCTTCTGTGACAGACCTCTTATTAGCATGGGGATAGGGTATCTCATTGGCAGCTCCAAGGCCTTACAGGCTTCCATCATTCCGCCAGTCTTGGCTGTCGTGACCGAGGGCATTCGGGTCGGCATCAGCTCGTTGTCTGAGGCGAAGGCGCTCACAGTAATGTCCTCGGTTAACTTGAGTGCTGCTTCCAATGCGAACCTTGCATGCGCGGCTTGAGCCAACTCCAAAGCTCGTTGATGGTACTGCGACGATAGCGCAAAGGTGTAGTAGTCACTGAGAGCGTATGTCTGCTCCTTGTACATGGAGTGGGCGGCAAGGGTCACTAGGTCTGCGTGGGGCTTGAGCGTCTGAACCCCTGAGCAGTGAACTCGTTTCTGACCATCGAACAGCAGGCTCTTGTCTAGGTAGATGAAGCCTGAGACCGCAAGCTCCGTGGTCAGATCAACGTTAAGACCGTAGTCCAGGCTGAACATCGTCAGGCCGTAGAGATCGCTCTCAAGAGGGCTCAGGTTCCTCTTACCCAGGACATAAGCGGCTCCTGCAAGGTCGCTGCTCGACCGAAGGAGCACGTCGATGTCCGCCGGGGTGTAGGGGAAGGGCTTCAAGGTCTTGAAGATCACATACCGTATCCCGGCTGCCTCAAGTAGGCTGGAGACATCGGCGGTAAGAGCCAGGGTCCTCCTCTGCCTGTCCCTGTAACGCGAGAGCTGCTGCCCAAGCCAGGTATGCTTTCTAAGGTTCACCAGCGACTCTAGGAAGAGCAAGGGTATCTTATTCAACTCCGCTAGGCGAAGGAGGTTTAGGGCCTCGTTAGGTGGAGGAGCCATGCCCTGAACGAAGCCCGGCAACCCTATGGACCTGAGAAGCAGAAGCGTCTTTCCGCATATCCTCGTTCAAGCATCACCCAGCGGGGTCATTTCTGATGCTGTTCGCCTCTGTCCAACAAGCTCAGCGTCATTGCTAGCGACTCGCCCGCGTCTCTGTTCGACGTGTCGAGTTCATGAGCGCCTATTGCTGAAGCTATCATGTTATAGAGTCTTAACTGGTCGTTGACAAAGTCAGGATTTGTTTCGCTCCTTCTTCTCAGAAGCTCTTTGATGCTAGCCGTCACGTAGAATCTCGCGTGTGCCTTGGATGACAAAGCTAGCAGGAACCTGGCCTCACCAGTCCTTACGTAACTTTGGTCGTCGGTTGTGAGCGAAACCCATATCACAAAGTCTGGTGAATATCTTTCAGCTATAACCCAGGTACCAAGAGCGCTAGGCAATATGAATCTAATCAGCAATACCGGGATAACTGAAGCGAACTCCACCAGTTGCCAGAATCTTCTAAGCCTTCTTGGAATCGTTATCCCGTAGTATGGGTTTCTGGAGCCTCTTAGGGCATGGGATTTGGCAAGCAGCCTAGCGATCAGCGAGGCCAGTGTGTGGGTGCCCCTCATCCAAGAGAGCCTAACCCTCAGACCGCTGTCTCTGAGCGTTTCGGCCAGAGCCTTCGCTATAGTAGTCTTTCCTGAACCGTTGGGCCCGAAAAAGAGAACTATCGGCATTCGTCCTCCTTTGCTTTCCACGTCTTATCTTGATGGCTCTTCCGCCAATTGAGCCACCTATGCCGATGAAATTCCGGGTTCCGCAATCCCACTAGATGGTTTACTATCAGGTCGTGTGTTTCCCTGATGGTTTTGTTGCTTGTGTCTATGTAAAGGAAAGATGATGAGAATCTTTTCGAGATAGACAAGAGCAGATTACGTTGCATTTGAAGGTAGTCGGATTTCTCCTCTAAACTGTTCCTGTTGCTCCAACGTTTTTCCAAGGCCGAGTTGTGAGCGTCCAAGAAGATAGTCTGCGTACAACCGCACAAGTACAGAAGTCTGAGCATCAGGTTCAGAGCGAAAGAGCTCTCTTTGAGGGGAAAGCCCAGAATACCGGTTAGGTAGACGTAGTCGGCGATCACGGCGGGAATGTACTCCTCTACTATCACGACCCGTCGCATCTTCGCTGGGAGGTATACCGTCAGCAGGAACCGGGCGTGTATGCTCAGCAGGTCGAGGATGAGCCAAAGCTTGAAAAGGCTCTTGAAGAGATGCGGCTTCTCCTGGACCAACCCTGTTATCGGATTTGCGTGTTTCGCGTTGACCGCTATTCGCGCCAGGGCGGCCGCTAGAAGATATGCTAACAGGTGTCCCGTCTTGAGGGGAGTGGTCCTAACCTTGAACCCCCTCGTCTCCAGGTTGGAGGCGAGTAGCCTGATCTGGGTCGATTTCCCAGCCCCAACCGTCCCTACGAACACTATGGCTCCTAGTCGTGGCATCAGGCTCATCCTTCCCCAAGATCAGCGGGAAGCAGCAAGAACCTGCGGATCGCATCCTCGCTAGGTCGCAACCGTCCCGGGGGTCTCTTATCCGAACGAAGCTGGGGTCCAAACTTCATCGCAACGGAACAGGCTTGTGTACTCCTTATCGCGTTTCAAGCCTATGGATTGAACACGTCTAGAAGCTGCCGTTTGATCAGCTCGTTGTCGAATCGGGCTATCGTGTTCCTCCTTAGCTCCATACCTATGTCCATTAGTTGGTCGTTTGGCAGGGAGAGGACAGTCTCCACTCGATCGACGATGTCATCAACGCTTCCCGGTTTGACGAGCATCTTCTCAGCATAGGTTCCCTGCACGATCTCCGGTATTCCTCCGGTTCTGGACGCAATGGGTATTGTGCCCGCGAGCATGGATTCCATCACCCCGTAGCATAAGGTGTCCCTGCAGATGGATGGGAACAAGAGCGCATGGCTGACAGAGTGCAGCTTCAGGAGCTCCTCATGTGTCAGGCGCCCAAGCAGGCTATAAGCCCCTCCCGACTGCTCGTTTAGCTTCCGGATGACCCGCCTGCTTGCGGCCCTGTAGTTTCCCGCGAGCAATAGCCCTAGGCTAGGATGGCGTCTCAGGGCCTTCTGGCAAGCGCTTAGGAGCACGTGGAACCCCTTAACGTAACTGTCGCCGCCGACGTACACAATCCTAGGCTCGCCGAGCCGCTTTTCAGCTAGGGGCACGCTGGGCGGAGGACTGTAGATCACCCTTAGCTTGCGGGCCAGCTCAGGGGCAGTCGAGCTCATAATGTGGCAGTGGTCCTTTGAGACACATATGACCCTGTCGGCCTGGGCAACCCATGCCCTACATAACCTATTGGTCAGCGCTAGTAAGGAGCCCGCCAGGGCCCTAGCAGCGCTACCGTGCTCCAGCAGCTCGAATCTGGCCTCCTCGCCTAGGCGGTCTAACGGACTCCCTCGCAAGCTACTCATGATCACTGCATTGTATGATATGAGCTGGTAGTCAAAGATGTGAACGATGACCTTCTTGTTGTATCGTTTCGCAAGCGGGATGAGAGGGTAGGCAAGTCTGGGAACATAGACTACGTCCGTTTGCTTGACCAACTCGCCTAGCTTTCCATCCGGCTTGAGCAGGCTCGCCCAGAGATGGATCTTTGAAGGCGCATCCAAGCACGGGACATAAGCGTACCGGACGCCCTCTACCCTTTCTGGTCTCTTCGTGCCCGTTGCAACCATTATCTCGAATACATCCTTCAGCAGACCTAGTACTAGGTGAATCGCCAAGATGCCTCCAGTGCCTTCAGGCCAACACCTCTCGGCGATCGCTAGGACCCTCATCTCACCAGCGACCTCATTAATGTAGAACTGCGCAAACGGTTATCCGTCTCTGGAGCAGTGCTTGCATTCGATATGCTCCCAGCCGTTACGTTCTCGTCGGCGCTCATATCGTGTTCATCGGGATCTGCGTATAAAGGCCAAGGTAGTGCCATAGTTCATCGATCAGCGATCGAGGCTGTCTACGGTGGAAGCCCCGAAGTAGCTGCCACACTTTTCGCCTTGAATAATCGTGAACGATGCCTCGTATGGCTGAGTCGAGTTGAGGCGCTGCCAGCTCCTTGGTTCTCATTACCACCGTGTACGATGTGTACTTCGACCAGTCGGAGGTTACTATCCATGAGTTTCCTCGAGCCATGTCCAACAATCCCGTTCCAGGATAGGGGGTCAGGACGTTCCAGTTCACGCTGTCTGGGCCTAGTTGCTGGATGAACCTGAGGGTCCCTCGCATCGTCTCTAAGGTCTCATCCGGCCATCCTAGGATTACATGCGCGCTCGTCCAGATGTCAGCCTCCTTGGTCAAGTGAAAGGCTTCTCTCACATTCTGGAGCGTGGCTCCCGGCTTTGCCATCGCTAGCAGTCCTGCGTCTCCCGTTTCCACTCCGTAGTGTATCCTTCTGCACCCAGCTTGTTTCATGCCATGCAGGATCTCTCTGGAGATCTCGTTCACCCTGGCTTCGCAGAACCACGCGATGTCTAGTTTTCTTCGGATGATCTCATCGCAAACCCTTACGGCGTGTTTCCTGTTCATTGTGAATGACTGGTCTCTGAAGAGGAACCCTTTAACCCGATGCTCCGTGTAGAGGAGCTCGATCTCGTTAACGATCTCCTTCGGTTCTCTTGCGCTCCAGTCCTTGCCAAACCCGGCAGGGTAGGGGCAGTAGACACACGGGTAGGGACAGCCCTTGCTTCCCAGGATCGGGACGAATCTATACTGCTCATCGTTTGCGTCTGAGAAACCACTATCATATCCCGTGAGTTCGATCGCGTCATAGGACGGAGAGGCGATCTCGTCCAACGGCAGGTCTGGAGATTCAGGAAGGTTTACAACCTTCCGGTTATGTAGGTATGAGAGACCGCGCACCTTCCTGAGCCCTCTTCCTAAGCGCGGAAGAGCCTCAATCAGATCGGCTAGGTTAGAGACGTATGGATAGGTGTTCCGGAGCACAGCGTCAACGCCGCCCCTGAGCAGGACTTCGCCGGGAAGCATCCTGCACGTGGTTCCTATACCGACGACGAACGCGCTGGTCTGCGATGCTTTGACCCTGTTCAAGAGTGCAAGGTCGTCTCTCATCGAGGGGAGGTTGATTAGAGACACCACGACATCAGGGTCTTCATGTTTGACGCTTGATAGGCATTGGTATTGGTCGAGTCTTAACCTCTGGCAATCAAGGACCTTAAACTCACATCCTATCCGTGATAGGATTGCAGCGAAATACGGAAGGAATGGCTGAAGCATTGGGCTACTGGCTTGCCCGTACTCAGTTCGTTTCGAGGAGATAATACGCTTCAGGCTGAAATCGACCGTACCGAATCCTCCTGCCCAATCCCTGCCGATGTCTCGGTAAGGAGGACTTGGCAGGTTGAGGACTAGGACTCTCAGGTCCCTAGGCAGGGCATACCACCTGGAGTGGGATCTTAACGCTGAAGTCAAAGCGCTAGGAGGAATCAAGCCCCAAAGTCCCTGGTTTGATAACTATCATAATATGACTTGTAGAGTCCATCAGTGTACACGGTACTGTAGTAGTCGCTCGTGATCATATGTACCATTTGGTCGCCAAACACGAACCTTGTCCACGCCGCACCAACGTCGTCAAGGTTGAAGACAAGTGAGACTCCTTTGTATGTTCTGTTGGAGTACTCCCTCCTGTAAATCTGTGGAGTGGACCTCATCATTAGCGCTCCGAATCCTATCTCTACTCTTTGCTCAAGATCATATCGCACACTTGTGGACCCGAATCTGACCAGAGTTTCCGCGACGCTCCAGGATCTCCTGTTTGCGACCATTAGGACGTTGTGGGCGTCTGGTGAAAGCTGGGGATCTTGGGCAGCGTAGTATGATGCGGTTGCGATGATAATGACGAGAAAAGCCACGTTTGTTAGTCGCTTCTTGGCTGTCATCCTGCTGATGGACATAATGGCTGCTGGTATTAGGAATATGTAGAAGGGGTAGAAATAGCGCACGGCCCAGCCATCGGGCGACGCTCTAAGGGCGAAAGCTACGCCGAGCATCAGAGCGCCGGTCACCCCAACGGAGAGCGAGGGATCCCGGCTGACGCTGCGCAATGCATCCTTGACGTCACGCAGGATCTCGACTGAGATGTACGCGGCAGCAAGGGCTAGAAGCAAGGTCCATGCCAAGGCTAACTGAGGAGGAGCTGCGTAGTACCAAACGGGCCTACCCACCGTGAATGATTCTATCTGCCCCGTGATCAGGTCGACTAGACTCTGCGTCCAAGACTTCCCTGTACTCACAAGGAGATCCAGTATCAGGGCGTAGGTCCAATAGACGAGAGCCATTAGCGCGACTACACGTATAACCGACCTTGACCGGCGCGCTTCAGATGCCTGTTTCACATCGCGGTGAAGGGAGTAGGAAAGAGGAACCAAGGTGGCGAGAAGCAATATCGGATATAGGGCGTGAGTCATGGTCCCAACGAAGGAGGTCAGCATTATCAAGGTGAGGCTTGCGTGTCCAGATCGAGCAAGACGTAGGCTACTGACCGCGACGAGTGCGGTGAGGTAGAATGAGACGCTCAATACCTGAGGTACGGGTCCCAACGTGGAGACTGCGGGAGTGGCGCAGAAGAGGATTGGAGCAAGGACGGCTAACTTGCGTCCTACGCCTCCCAGTAGGTTCCGCAGGACGACGTATAGGCCAAGACTGATGCTGAGAGTAACCGCTAGTGCTGAGAGCGGGTGCACCACGTAAAGCATATCCGAACCAGTGACGATCGCGATTGCGGCTTTGAGGTAAGGTACCACATTGAACAGCTGATAATACTGGTTCTCCATGTATGTAAACGGCTCCCATCTTCCCTCCCTGGCTATTATGTAGGCATATCCAGTGAACCTGCCATCGTCTTGCCCTATCGGCATCGGCCCGCTTATCATCAGTGACAGAAAGGTGGTAAGAACGGGCATCGACACGCTAATGCCCAATAGGAAGTGGCTCGTTGGCCCGCTCTTAACTATAGGAATCAGGACTAATATCGCTACAAGTGTGCTGTGAAGAAGCAGCCAAGAACCAGGCCTGTTTCCAGAGATTGAAGAGTAAGCTACAGCAAGCAGGTAAACGATCACTACAAAGGCAAGGATACTGCCTAGGTGTTTATCGACACCGATGGATTTCTCGGTATGCAACCTAGGGCCTTTGCTGGACATGACGAAAACGATCGACAGGAAGAACTGGATAAGGGCGGATATAATCAGCGCGGTGAGAAATGAAAGCAATCTACTGAGTCTCCTTCGCTCAGCTCTCGGGAGCTGGGGTATCCATCGTGATGGGCTAACCTTGTGTGGTCACCGGGAGCCACAGACCTCGGGCATAGCCGGGAAGCATACACATGATTCATACAACTGCCCCAGTCTTGAGGCGACCTCGTCCCAGTCCGTGAGCTTCAGGCTCCGCGCTCGTCGCCCGATGACGTTGGTTATCAGTCTGGCAAGCTCGTCGAGATCGATCGGATAGCCTATGCCGAAGCAGTTCTCACCATCGATCCACTCCTTCAGAGCTGAACCATTCGCGACGATGCAGGGCGTGGCTGAAGCCAGGGCCTCCGCGACGCTGATCCCATAAGCCTCGCGTCTTGACAGCAGAACGAAGAGATCCGCGTTCGCATACTCCTGCAGCAAGTCCCTTCTCGTCAATGCTCGGCGGAATCGAACTCGGTCCTCCACTCCGAGTTTCCTGCAAAGCCTGAGCAGATTCTTGCTATACGGTCCGCTGCCAATGATCTCAAGGACTATGTCTCGACCTATCCTAGGCAGCGCTTCGATGAGGTACTGCACGCCCTTGTACTTCTCCAATCTGCCGACACATAGGAGCGTTCTACAGCGGCCTCTCTCCTTCTTTGGAGGAGCAGACTCGCCTAGATCAACACCATTAGGGATGACTTCAACTTTGTGCGGGTCAACCTTGAAGCGGCTGAGAACCAAGCTTTTCTCGTAGTTGGACACGCAGATTACCTTCTCGGCTTTCCTGAAGATGCTTTTTCCTAAGAGTTTGTATGGTATGTGAAGCAGATTCCTGAGGAAGGAGTGCCCCCCTCCATGGTAGTGTGGGGAGAAGAACAGCTTGTTCGTGCGTTTGCACTGTGCAGCATAGAGCGCAGGTAGAGCGTGATAGCTGTGAGCGTGCACCACGTCATACTGGCGCGAGCAGTTCACAAGGTGTCTCCTGAGCTCGGGCGAGAAGTAGTAGGATTCGCTGGGCGCCCAAGATGGAAATCGCTTGACCCTAACGCCATTGATGATCTCTTGCCTGGGCAAGGTGCCTGAGGGATCAGTAGAAGAAACGCATACGTCATGATTCCTAGCAAGTCTCTCGCTGACATTCCGGACGTGTTCTTCGACTCCGCCTACATATGGATAGTACCTCGGGCAGACCTGCAGAAGCCTCAGATCGTCATCACGTCTCCCGAGTCATGTCTCAGGTAAGCGCACGCGTGGCAGGTACGTTGCTCATTCCATGTGGGTGGGTTGCCAGAGTCCTGTTCGGTCCCCACGCAGGTAGTCCAGAAAGCCAAGCTGAATACCTCTCATCCAATGATATCCTCTCTTGCCCAGGACCAGGAGAAGTGGCGATACGAGGGGCAACAAAGCGTAAAACAGCCTGATGCTCCTCGGGGGCCTCGTGTAGGACAACGCTTGATAGAGACCCGCTACGGTCCTCCGTTTGTACGACTCCTCTTTCCCCGCGCTCTTAGTCCTCTCTGTTTCCACATACGATTCCTCGCAGAAGGTCACCCCGTAGCCAAGCTCCAACACCTTGAATAGCAGGTAGCTGTCTTCTGCCTTGCATGACTTGAGGGGAAGCACCTCGCTCAACACCGTCGACCTCATGAGCATAAGCTCTCCACTCGCGGTGATCGGGAACCTTCTCCTGATCGAATCGAGAAGAGAGTAGAACAACCCCTGAGGCCCGCCTTTGACGACGACCTTCAGGAAGACCAGGGCAACATCTTTCTCAAAACATCGCAGGGCAGCGCCGAGGCCGTGAATCTCGGTATCCACATCGTTGAGGGCCACTATATTGGCATCGTTCGGAAGGAATTGCGCGCCGAAGTTCACCGCATCAAACTTACCAAGCGGTTTTCGGTAGACGACATGCGGATGACCTAACCTTTCACCGCACACGATCAAGTATGGCAACCCTAGCCCTTCTAGCTCTTCGATCTTCTTATCAACGTGCTTGTGGTCTCTAGCTAAGACTAGGAAGAAGACTCTGCTCAAGAACTACCGCCGTTGCCACCCCGGATTAGATGAGGAAGATGACACGCGAACTGCCAAGCATGTCTGCAGTGTGGCGATGGGATCTTCTCGGAGCGGGCTATAGGCTCGCTAGAGGCTCTATGAGCTCTTGCCTTAGTTCACCCGGATCCTTGCCCTGGTGCGCCTTGGCTTGAATCCCGGCCTTTGTGGCCTCCCATGGATAGGGTCATGGCGGCGCGGCTAGCGGTTAGGAAGCTTTCTAAGCTTCTCGAGAAGCCTGAGTTCCATTCTTTTCAGGTAAAGAGCGAGGAGCGAGAGGAGAAAAGAGACCGTTGCCACCCCAGTTCCTATCACTGCTATCGTAGCCCAGACAAAGTGGTTGACACCTAGGAAGAGGAGTTCGTACGCCACCCAGCCCAGGACGGCCAAGGAGGGGAGCATGAGAAGCGAGGCGATCATGAGGATTAGGAACACTGGGTTATACCTCATGGTAAGCCTCACGACGTTCAGGATTATCGACAGCCCGTGAAGGCTCCTCAGCTTGGGCTTTCCGATTCTCTGCCTGTACGTAACCTCGACATCCTTGATGCGCCTGCTTGTGGAGGCTACGTGGGCCGCCACCTCAACTTCCGCGCTGAAGCCTTGGCTCTCAAAGCTCATCTCCCTAGCGACCTCGGTCCTCAAGAGGTACATCCCTGAGCATACATCCTTAAGCTTGGTCCCGAAGAGAAGGTTGAAGGTCTTGGTGATCGCACAGTTCCCGAGCCTGTTGAGCACAGGGATGTTCCTCCTTCCCTGGGCTCTGACGCCTATGACCTCATCGTACTCCGGGGCATGGCGGAGCATCTCAAGTATATGCCTGGGATCGTAGGTGGCATCCGCGTCCATGACGAGCATGTACGGGGTCTTGACATGGCTCACGGCTGTCCTGACGGCGTCGGTCTTGCCTCTGCCTGGTTGGACAAGGACCCCCACGTTCAGCTCCTTGGCAACCTCAACGGTTCCGTCATCTGAGTGGCCATCAACCACGAGCGTGTTCCCGTAGCCCAACTCCCTAAGCTCGCCTATCACGAACGCTAGGGCTTTCTCCTCGTTCAGAGCCGGAAGGACAATCGTAAGGTCCTCTTCGGTCCCGGTGTCTGGGTGTACCTCAGCTGAAGCCTCGTCGGCAAACTGGCCTAAGCCCTCCAGATCCGGCAGAAGGGCCATGTCCAGCAGCGCCCTAGTAACGCCCAAACCAGCGCTCTCCACCAGCCATGCTTCCTCCCTCAGAGAAACGGAGTCCCAACGAAGGCCTTACGGGTAGGCGGGAGACCGGGAAAGACAACCTAGGGTCCAGCTTGCTTCGCTGCGACCACATTCTCGGCCGAAGCCACGATCCGTGCTCTGAATTCCAGACTCGGCTGGACGCAACAGGCCCGATCGCAGAGGGCAATCCGGCAAACGGCAACTCAAAGCCATCCCTTCGAGAGCCCAAGGAAGTCGGACACGGAGCCATGGGGAACTCGCGGCAGCCCAGCAGTACGCAGGTCGCGAGGCTGAGAACTCGTCGCTACGCAAGGTCTTTCCTAAGCGGGAGGTACCAGGCCAGGCCGAGTCCGATGACGACGAGAACCGCTGACGACAGAGAAAGGGCCTGAAGGCTCCCGCAGCTGTTCACGTTCCACCACTGCATCAGCAGCCCCGCCAACACGAACGGGATGCCGACGGCCTTCACTAACAGGACCCTAAGCCTCAGACCCGACCCCCTACCTACGCCTCAGCTCCCATTTCACATCGCGCAGGTTCTACACATTGACCAGGCTCCCTTCTCCCTGGAGGCATACACGTCTCCTCGCTCAGTCAGCCTCAGCAGGATGGCCTCGGCCGGCAGCGGTCTCCTTGCCCGCGTCAGCCTTCTCGTGCTCAAGCTCTCCTATGGGCTTGGGAGGCGGGGTCGCAGCCATCGTGTAGCCGATCCACGCGACGATCGCTAGGACGCCCAGCACGGCTACCAGCGCCGTTGCAACGAGTCCGGTGTAGCTCCAGGGCGAGAGCACGAGGAGCCACACGTAGACGGCGCCGAAGCCGAGGCTACCGGCGAGGATCAGGCCGCCCACAGCTCTGTCATTCATCCGTCTCTCATCACCTCCGCGCAGTCATGGGCAACCGTGAGCTATCGAGGGAAACAGGCGCCGAGAACGCCAGCACGGATGGGAGAGCACCGCCTACTCCGATCCGGCTTAGCCTCACGATGAGCGTAATCGTCCTTCCCTCGCTCCTCAAGATAATCGGGCGCGCCCTGCATCCACTCTCGTGACCGTACCTAGTGGGTCATGTTCAGCCATATTCCCACGAAGCGGTTATGGTACTCGAAGCTCCCCGAAGTACTGTTGTAGAGCCAAAGCTCGAAGCACAGCTCGTGGTAGAAACCCCTCCGATCCGGATCCCACGATGAGACGCTGCGGACAGGCAGTGTCCCACCGTTTAGGCGCAGCCCTTTGACAACGCATACGCCCGCTGAGAACTCCACATCGGTGACCTCGAAGCTGACCGGTGTCTCCCACTCGTCGTTCTGAGCCACGAAGGCCCTGAACTCATACAAGGAGGGAGGCGGGCTTGGCTCTGTTGTAGTCTGGTTGGGAAGAGGCTCGCCTTGCGTCCTCAGTCTCACGCGTAGAGCGTAGTAAGCCGAGGCTCCCAAGTGATTCCGGACGCCCACGTAGACCTGCTGGGGCTCCGAGGCCCGGATGTTGAACGGGTAGTCCTCCGCCTTATGGCCCGGCCCTAGAATCCAGAGTTCAGAGAAACGCTCCGCCGAGCGCGGAAGCGGTAGAAAGGGGCCTAGGAGGCCCAGCGTTGATAGGAGGATGATGGCCAGGCAGGATACGATGAAGAGGACGCGGCAGGTCTCAAGGCTCATCTTGACCAGCTTCAGCAACGACCATGCCCAGGAGCCGGCTATGGTACCATCTGGCAAACCATCCCCAGGCCAGGTGTCCCAGGAGGACCGTTGCGGAAACGATGGCGGCCCATTCAATCAACGCCAGCGTCAGTAGCTCCGCCGCCTTGGCTGTAGCGCGTTCCCTGAGCCAGGAGGCGTCCTCGGTAACCTTCGAGGCCAGAGTGGAGGTCCTATCCGCGGCCTCAACGGCCTCAGCTGATCTGCCCTCCCTGTATAGGGCCTGAGCTAGAGCTAGCGAAGAGGCGGCGTCGTTTAACTCCGTTAGGGCGGGGGAGATGTCTGCTCCCGCGTCTTCCGCTTGGCGAACCGCATTGTAGGCTGAGACTAGGGCCTGCTCAGCTCTGGCGAATGGATCGTCACTTGGCCTAGCTGCAGCCACGCTTGCCAGGGGTAGCGCCGCTAAGGCTAGGAACAGGCAGAGAGAGCCTGCTCTCAAGGCGATCAGCGTGGACGCGGTTCTATTGGGAGTCGACGTGGGGCTTTTGTGGGCGCCGTTCTGAGCGTGTCGCCCCAGGATAGCTTTTGGAGGCTTGCCGCAGCGGCGGCTATTGAGTCTGCTTGCTCCTCGGCTCTCTTCTTCAGCCTTGAGTACTCGCTGTACGTTTTCAGGTACTCCTTGCCCCTCTGAGTCAGGGAGTAGAACCGGTCGTCGCAGAGGGAGACGAGGCCTGCCTTCAGCACCTCAGCTAGGTATCGGTTCGCGAGGTCGAAGCTGAGGTTTGCCCCGAACATGATCCTGGTCTTCCTAGCGGAGCCTCCTGCGACGGAGAGAATATCGGCTATGATGTCGAGTCTGGTCCTGTACTTGGTCACGTAGCATCCGACCTGGAAGGAGACCGCTGGTTTGGCTCCGAGAGCGCTAGGAGTGGAGCCAGCCTCGTCCATGCTTCTTCAACTGGAGGCGGCCTCTTCGATCAGCCGCCTGCGGTTTGGCGGAGGCCTTTCTAATCGTCTGCCTGTTCAAGGTGATCTTCGCGAACTTATGCCATCCTCCTGTCGTGGGCGGCGGCCTCAGGGTTCGTTCCTCGATCCCGTGCTTGTTCAGGATCTCTTCCAGCCTCGGTGGGCGGCAGGCTCTGGTTGCGAATATGACGAGGCCTTTCTCGACGAAGAGGAGGGCGTAGTCTCTGTCCGCTATGCCTTCCGCCCTCTCGTCGTCCTCTAGTCGCCTGTTCCACATCTCGGCCCACTCGGCCTTCACTGAGGCGATGTATCTCTGTTGGTCTGTGTGGTCCACTCGTCCACCCCTTCCTGAGTGGAAGCGGGCTCGGAGATCCCGGTTCTCTGGCGCCTGTCTTCTATGGGATGGGCTGCTTTTTTAGCTCTCGGAAGGTGACGTTCAGAGTTTTCTTATGGTGGGTTCTTATGGGTTAAGGCCCTAGCTCCGAGACAGGGGCGTAAGTCATAGGGCGGGCCTAAGGGAGTCGGCCGGGTAATTGTCGTCCAGCATAGGTTTATATACCGTGTTGCGGCTCGGTCTGTCGAGCACCGACATATATTGTGCTGGTCTTGGGTTATGGCCCCGTGGGGGGAGCGTCGGTGGCTGGGGTGGGGTTCTGTTGGGAGAGAAGAGGAGGAAGCGCACGAGAGATGATATCGTGGCCACTATTCTGTCCGCGGCGGCTTCGCCTGAGAGGAAGACGCATATAATGTATAGGGCGAACCTGAATTACTCGCTTATCGAGGAGTGTCTTCGAAGCCTGGTGGCAGCGGGTCTCCTTGAGGAGGCTCGGGAAGAGGGGGCTACCACCTATAAGACTACTGTGAAGGGCTTGGGGTTTCTGTCGGTCTTTAAGACATTGAGGTCTTACCAGGCCAGTGAGCTGGCGTAGAGGGTCTCAGCGTCCATTCTTCCAGTTGCCCGTCGTAGATAGGCTGGAGACGGGCCTGGAGCTAGATGGAGGTATTCTTGTCAAGGCGACTGGGCTCTGGCCGCTGTGTGCGGGTTGAGGTGTGGGCTTAAGCTCGGGGCGGCTTGCTGCTCCTTAATAGTCTGGACCGTAACTGTTTAGAGCGGACTGGGCGATCAGCTGGTTCGCTCAGGGGGCTAAGCCTGGTGGCGCAGCAGAGGAGGTGTCCCCCGGAGATCGTCGCGCAGATACTGGAGGCGACGCTGCGGGCCCAGAGGAAGACGCAGATCATGTACCATGTGCGCATCGACTTCCGGACGCTGGAGAGGTACCTGGCGTACCTGATGGAGAAGGGGCTGTTGGAGCAGGATGGGCTTGGCTATAGGGCCACGAAGAATGGGAGGCTCTTCGTGGAGAAGTACAGGGAGGCCTCGAGGCTCTTGGAGAATTGAGACCTAGGCTTCCTCAGGGTCCTCGGTCCAGACGCGGTGGGTCAGGGGCTCCAGCCTGCATCTCTTCGCCTCCTCGTCGGTCTCGGCCATGTGGAAGTCCGCGAATAGCCGGAGGACCGTCCTGAGCTGCGGCTCGTTTAGGCCCGTTTTCTGCATGAGTTCCTGGTAGCTGTGCCATTGTCCGTCCAGTAGCTGTGAGACAAGGCTTCTGAGCGCCGCCATAGGTGGCCTCCGGGCCGCCGTGGAGCGCGTGATCGTCTCGCGGTGATTAAAACGGGTAAGTACGACGGCGGGGCGTCTTATGGAAGAAGCTTCCCGTGGTGGGAGGCCCCTAGGGTATGGACCGGGCGGGATTCGAACCCGCGGCCACCCGGACTCTCAGCCCGCCTGCGGGATGCAAGCCGGGTATTCGTACCACTGAACTACCGGCCCTAGTGTTTGGTATAGTGTAGGTCCTATTTAGGCCTCCGCCCAACGTGGTAGGGAACACGGGTGAGATCGGAAGAGGGGTCTACGAGGAGCTGTTCCATGAGCTGGGGCAGGTTGTACCTGAGGAACTTCCGCACGGTGAGGGGTGGGTTCTGTTCGACGAGGCCATGTAGGAACGCGTCGATGAGGATGAGTTCAGGCCTGTCTTTGAAAACTGGGTGGAGTAGGTCGTCGATAAGCCTGTTCAGCTCACCCCTGCTAAGGTAGGACTTGCGTCCTCTTCTCGGCAAGCTATATGA
>Ga0315307_1000002_pt1 | contig 121581 bp, 123 predicted proteins | sample TDP2_MG_FD_203079 | JGI IMG/M metagenome (GOLD analysis project Ga0315307, IMG submission 203079) | Freshwater sediment microbial communities from Lake Towuti, South Sulawesi, Indonesia - TDP2 | ecosystem: Environmental > Aquatic > Freshwater > Lake > Sediment | place: Indonesia: South...
GCGTCTAAGGCTTTAGTGGAAGCAAAATGATGTGCAACAGGGCAAACGCCACATATGCGGGTTGTGATCACAGGCAGGTCTTCCGCTCTTCTTCCCTCACAGAATCTCTCGAAACCCCTAAGTTCTGGAACCTGAAGATAGGCGTTCTCTACATTTCCCTCTTCATTGAGGAATATCTCTATCTTTCCGTGGCCTTCCAATCGCGTAATGGGATTTACGGTTACCTGCTTTAACTCGCTCATTTTTTCATCTTCCTCCTAAGAATTGAATGTGCAAGAGAGTACTTGTAGAAGGTACCGAGAGGGTCTTTAACTTGATCAATGAGCTTTTGCGGATCAAAATCTTTTTCCTTCTCTTCATCTAGGCCCATGATTGATGCCAAAGCGCTTATCATAGCTGCTCCTTGTTCGGTCACATTGGGACAAGGCCCGCCGCAGCCTGTGCAGGGGTAATCTACCTTCAAACATTGAGCCTCACACCCGCCTCTAGTTGCTGGACCCATACAAATTATTCCCTGCTCCAAAAGACATCTTTCAGGCTCAGGAACCTTTTCGTAGACCCTGTAAATCTTAGAAATCTTCTTCTCTTCTTTCTTCCTCGGGCATTGGTCACAGACGGATTTCATAGGAGCCAAGACCGATCCTTTTGGCGGCAGTTGGCCCTTTGCAATCGCTTCCACAGCGTTAGCAATAAGCTTAACCGGCGGTGGACAACCTGGCAAGTAATAATCAACATCAACCGTCTGGTCTAAGGTTTTCACTGTGTCGAAAAACTCTGGCAAGGTCAATTCTCCTTCCTTCACCTTGAATGAGGTCTTCGGAATCAAAGCCTCCGGATTCTTTGTTGAAGGCTCCTGAAGATAGATTCTCTCGAAGATTTCTTTTCTGTCTGAAACGTTAGCAAGTCCGACGACGCACCCTTCGTGGGCGCACGAGCCGAAAGCGACAAGGACCTTTGCCTTCTGTCGCAGCAGTTTGGCCATGTGCTCGTTTTCTTCAGTTCTTATTGCGCCGTTAAAAAAGCAAACGTCTATGCTCTTGTCTGGCATGGCTTCAACATCCTTATACTTGACATCCATGGCTACTGGCCAGAACACTATGTCTGCCAAAGCAACTACATCAAGTATTTTCTCGTTTATATCCAAAACCGCTATCTCGCAGCCACCACAACTCGCCGCCCAGTAGAAGGCGAATTTCAATTTTTGTGCACTCATATTAAACTCACCACCTTAGAAGCATCAACCCTCAGTTCCTTTAGGGCTAATTCTTCTGGGCTGAAGCCCATGGCTAAGCCCAACAATTGAGGATAGTGCAAAACGGGTAAGCCGTATGTTTCGTTGAACACTCTCTCAATTCTAGACTGATTGGTGTCAAACATCATGTGACAGAATGGGCAAACCGTGATTATTGCTTGAGCTTTAGCAGCCTTTATGTGAGAGAGCTTATCTCGTGCTAAGGAGAACGGAATCTTCTCGTTTACTCCGACTATGGGAGCACCGCAGCACTCGGTCTCGTCTACATAATCTAAGCATTTGGCGCCAGTCACCTCTATGAGGCTCTTGAGAATCTTAGGATTCTCTGGATCGTCAAAGCCAATGTGTTTCTGTGGACGCACAACGTGGCATCCATTGTGTTCTGCAACGCCGAGATTTGTTAGCGGTTTTTTGATAGTCTCTTTTATCCTTTGCAGTCCAACGTCTTCGGCGAGAGCCTGCATCAGATGTTTGACTTCGATGGTTCCCTTGAACTCAAGTCCAGCCTCTTTCAAGTAGCCGTTCACTTTTTCTCTTTCGTGTTTGTCTTCTTTGAGCATCTTGTTCACCTTGCGCAGTGTTCCGGCGCACCCTGGACAAAGGGTTAGAATGTTAAGTCCTTCTTGTTCTGCTATACAAAGATTTCGCGCGGCTAGGGTTAACATTACATCGTGGTTTGCCGGGTCTAAAGGAAGCCCACAGCAGTTGTAGTCGGGCATCTCGACCAATTCTATGCCAAGTTTTTCGGCAACCTTTCTAGCCGAGATTTCATAACTGAGCACTCGGTAGGGTATAGCGCATCCTAGAAACAGTAGGTACTTAAGTCCGGGCATTGGAATTTCCTCCTTTTTCCACAAATTTTGAAAAGCCGGTTCGATTGAAGAGCCTGGAAACGCTTTCCACGTCGGTCTTTGGCAATGGGGGCAATCCGGCTTCTTGCCGTCTTTTTAGCCTAAGTTCAGGAATCTTATAGGCTAGGCCTGTTTGTAAAATTGCGCCAGCCAATTCTTTGAAAGCGAGCGGCATGTATCCGTCTCTCACGGCTATGTTTTTAAGTGCTCTGATAACACTGGATATTTCCACATCTTGAGGACAGTGGTCAACGCATGTGTAGCAAGCTGCGCAGAGCCAGAGTTGGTCACTTGAAAGAACCTTGTCTTTTAATCCTAACTGTGCCATTCGCAGGATTTGTCTGGGTCTGTATGTGTCACTGAATCTCGCGATGGGGCAGTCAGCGGTGCAGGTGCCGCATTGGAAGCACATCATAAGGCGTTCTCCGCCTGGAATGTTTTTGACTTCATTTTTGAACCTTGTGTCTATGTCTGAAATTTTCAGTGTCGCTTTTGTTTCGGGTCTCTTTGATTGTGCTTCTTTTTCTTCAGCAGTCATAACTTTTTCCTCCGTTTTTTAATGGACTTGGACCGAGTTTTCGTATTTCCTCCACCATTTCCCTAATAACCGTGGCAAACCGGTCTCCTTCAGAGGCTGAGACCCATTCTAGTCTGAGTCTCTCAGGCTCAATGCCAAACTGCTCTAAAACCCTCTTTAAGAGAAAGATTCTTCTTTGAGCCTTGAAATTGCCGGAAAGATAGTGGCAATCTGATGGTAGATGGCAACCTGCGACTAGCACTCCGTCGGCTCCGTCCTTAAACGCTTCGAGAACAAACGCAGGGTCGATTCGTCCACTGCACATGACTCGTATTACTCTCACGTTGGGTGGATACTGCAGTCTGCTGACGCCAGCTAGGTCAGCGCCCGCGTAGGCGCACCAGTTGCATAGAAACCCTACGATTTTTGGCTCAAACTGGGTTTCAGTCATGTTTCGCTTCCTCCGTTAATGCCGCTTTAACCTGTGCCAGAATCTGGTCGTTTGTGAAATGCCCCATGGTGATCGCCTTTGTTGGACAGGACGAACCGCAGACTCCGCAACCCTTGCACAGCGCCTCTAGGACCTTTGCAACGGGTTTGTCATTGTTCTCCTTCATTTCTATGGCGTTGTAGGCGCACACAGACGCGCAGATTTTGCATCCGCTGCATAGGTCTTCATCAACGTTGGCTATGCTTCCCTCCATTTCTAGAGCAGTTTTCGACAGCACAGTTACTGCTCTGGCTGCTGCAGCACAAGCTTGCGCTATGCTTTCATCTATGAATTTGGGCGAGTGCGCCATGCCGCATAGAAACACGCCGTCTGTGGCAAAATCGACAGGGCGCAGCTTCATGTGTGCTTCTAGGAAGAATTTGTCCTTGGTCAAAGGCACCTTTAACATTCCAGCCAAACGTTCATTTTCAGGGTTCGGAACCGTAGCTACACTCAAAACTAGAAGGTCGGGCTCAATTGGAATCCACGTCTTTAGAACGGGTTCCCAAGCCGTGACTCTAAGTTTCCCGTTTTCTTTAGTTACTTCAGGCGTCTTCTCATCATCGTAGCGTATGAATATAACTCCTTTGTTGGATGCTTCACGGTAATAGTCTTCCTTAAATCCGAAGGTTCGCATGTCCTTGTACAAGACGTAAACATCGGTGTCGGGGCTGAGCTCCTTGATTTTGAGGGTGTTTTTGACCGCTTGACTGCAGCATATGCGAGAACAGTTGGGCCGTTCATGGTTTCTTGCGCCGACGCACTGTATCATCAAAACCATTTTTGCGTCGAATTCACCCCTAGCAAGTTTTTCTTCCAATTCGTGTTGTGTTAGCACTCTTTCGTCGGTTCCGTACAAATACTCGGTTGGCTTGTACTCAATCGCGCCAGTTGCTACGACGACAACGCCGTGTTCAATCTCCTTCTTTTCACCATTATTATTCAGCGTTGTCTTGAAATTTCCAATATACCCTTTGATGTCGCTTATTTCCGAGTTCAAGTGTACATGAATCTTGTCGTTTTCCGTGACTTCGTTAACAATGGATTTCAACCGTTCCTGTGGGTCTTCAGACCCGAGCAGATAATGGATTTTCCGAGCGTATCCGCCCAGTTCCTTGTCTTTCTCCACCAAGTGAACCTCAAAGCCTTGCTTCGCTAACTCTAACGAAGCAACCATTCCTGACAAACCGCCACCAATGACCAGTGCTGAGGGAACAACCTTTATCATGGGCTTTGGCAGAGGCTTTAGCAGACGTGCCTTGGCGACGGCAGCCCTAACCAAATCCTTTGCTTTCTCAGTTGCCTCTTTAGGCTCGTGCATGTGCACCCATGAGCACTGGTCTCTTATATTCGCCATCTCAAACAGGTAGATGTTGAGACCGGCCTCATGAACGGTTTCTCTGAACAATGGTTCATGAGTTCTCGGCGTGCAAGAAGCCACAACCACACGGTTCAAATTGTGCTCCTTTATTCTTTCACGAATGCCCTTCTGAGTATCTTGTGAACAAGTGTAAAGGTTGTGCTCAGAGTAAACAACATTGGGCAACTTCTTAGCGTATTCAACAACTTCTGGTACGTTTACGACGCCGCCTATGTTTATGCCGCAGTGGCACACGAACACACCTATGCGAGGTTCTTCACTGGAAACGTCTATTTCAGGCGGATACTCCTTTGCAACAGTGAGCTTGCCTCTCTCCGACGCTATTATGCCACCCGCCTTAGCGGCTGCGCCACTCGCTTGAGCCACACTTTCTGGGATGTCTTTTGGAGAGGCAAAGGCGCCGCAAACATATATTCCTGAACGAGACGTTTCTACCGGTGAAAAGGTGTTTGTGGCACAGAAGTTGTACCTGTTTAACTTTATGTCGAGAATTTTAGCCATTTCCATGGCGCGTTTCGGCGGTCTCATCCCAACCGACAAAACCACGAGGTCGAATTCCTCATCCTTCGGTGTTTCTTCTTCAACATGTCTGACGATGAGATTCTGAGTTTCCGGTATCTCATGGACGCTTGAGACCCTTGACCTTACAAATTTGACTCCGTATTCTTCCTGTGCCCGATTGTAGTATGCGTCGAATTCTTTTCCGAAAGCGCGCATGTCCATGAAGAAAATGGTGCAGTGTACGCCTGGCGTGTGTTCCATGGCTATCACCGACTCCTTTATGGCGTACATACAACAGGCGGAGGAGCAGTAATTGTTTCCAACCAAGGCGTCGCGGGAGCCGACACACTGAACAAAAGCTATTCTGCGTGGCACTGTTCCATCAGACGGACGTAAAACCCTTCCACCATTCGGTCCTGAGGCGCTCAAAATCCGTTCAAACTCAATACTGGAAACAACGTTTGGACATCGACCATAACCATACATGCTCTTTAAGCGAGGGTCAAACTCCTCAAAACCAGGCGCTAGAATAATGGCACCAACCTTAAGGTTTAGAACCTCTGGTTTTTGGCTGAAGTCGACTGCTCCAGCTTTACAAACGTTCATACACAATTCGCATTTGAGACAGTTTTCTTCATCAATCGCGTACTTTAAGGGAACAGCTTGAGGAAATGGAACATATATTGCCTTTCGAACGCCCAATCTTTCATCGAATTCATTTGGGACCTCAACAGGGCAGTGTTGGGCACAGACGCCGCAACCGTTGCATTTCTCCTCGTTCACGTATCTGGGTCTCTTTATTATTCTGACTTTGAAATTCCCTGCTTCACCTTCAACCTCTTCTAACTTTGCATTCGTTATCAGTTCAATATTGGGGTGTCTCCCGGCGCCCACAAGTTTCGGCGCTAGAATGCACATGGAACAGTCGTTTGTTGGAAAAGTCTTGTCCAACTGGGCCATGGTTCCGCCGATGCTCGGTGATTCATCCAGCAAATAAACTTTGAATCCAGCGTCGGCTAAATCAAGCGACGTCTGAATTCCGGCAATTCCACCGCCCACGACGAGTGTTGCACCCACTTTACGGCTCAATTTTTTTCGCCTTCCATTAAGACTTGCCAATTTTATCTTGATTGCATCTGGTAAAGCATCTCAACAGCTTTTTTGACCGTTTTTTTCTCACCACGCACTACGAAATGCAGATTGTTCTCAGCCTTCACCAATACACCAAGAAACCTCGATATTTCTTCCACTCGTTCCCTTGGTACTGGCTTCGACAATGTTATTCTAGTCCATCCGATGCTGCTGTTTCTAGGTAAACCCGGAACAAATCTTGGTCCAACAGCTGAAATTTCTTGAGACCCGCCTCGTTCAGCCCTATTGATTTCGCTTATCCACTCCTGCGCGTAGTCACCAGAAACGCATATGGCTGTTGCAATTAAATCACGTTTCACATTTTCCAAGATTAGTTGTAGATCTGGCAACCTCTCATTTGCCAACTCTATGTCACATTCTGGGCACATGTGAGAACGAACAAAATTCATCAAAGTTCTGCAGTTTCGCAGTTGACGCGCATATTCAGCGTCCACTTTGACATCTTTTCGAACAAGATCTCCAAATAGTCTGACTAAAATCCACCAGATTTGTTCTGAACGTTGCAGCTGGACGTTTATGTAGCCTCTGGCGTCTCCTGTTATCTGAGGAGTCATCAGGGAGACCGGAGTTAATGGCATACTTGGTTTTTGAGGGGCTTCCGAGGGTAATTCTGAAATTGCTTCGCTTCTGGGGATCATTTCTTCTAAGCGCAATCTGATTGCTTCGGCAACAAATTCTGAAATGCTTCGATAACGTCCCGTCCTCTTCATCAGTTTTCTTATTTCCTCTATTAGTTCTTCCCTGATGCTTATTGTTGCCCATTCGGGCATTTAGATTCCTCTTTTAGGATTTTCCCTTATGTTAGGTTTGATGTAAACATAACATATATATACTTCGCTCATATTTATCATACATCTATTTACAAGTAAATAGGAGAAAGGCCTCTGTTGGAAAGTCGAAAGATTCAGCGCGTGGGTTACTCTACGTTCAGCGTATCTTTACCTAAGGAATGGGTAAAAGAATCAGGTTTGAAGCAAGGCGACCTCGTCATGTTTCTTCCAGAGAGGGATGGTTCATTAAAGTTAATCCCAAGTAGTATGGTAGAACGCAAAACGCAAACAGAAGAATACATCATAAACTCAGACGTTTGTAATGAACCTGGAATGTTGGCGAGACTCATCGTAGGAAACTACACTCTTGGGCGAGACGCATTCCAAGTGGTTTCCTCCACCAAAATTCGCAGAGAACACGTAGACGAAGTGCACAAAATCACACGCAGACTCATGGGGTTGGGTATAGTTCAAGAAGCACCTGAACGAATCAACCTTCAATGTTCCGTAGACCCAACGAAGTTCAAAATAGACATGCTCATACGCAGACTGTCGGTAATTGCTTCGACTATGAACGTTGAGGCTATGAAGGCGTTTGCAGACTCCAATCGAGAGTTAGCTGAGGAAGCGATTCATCGCGAAGATGAAGCTGACATGATATATTGGCTCACCATGCGATTAATCCTTTCAGCTCAACGTGACCGCATCATAGCAGATAAAATAGGCTTGGAAGAACCCTCACAAGTCTTGTATTACGCGCTAGTTGCAAAGAATCTTGAGTTGATTGCAGATCACACCGAAGACATTGCCAGAAGAACAATTGAATTCCATAATTCTGTGAAGGAGAAGACAAGCAAAAACATGATGAACAGAATAATCAATGTGGGTGAGATGACTCACAACGTGTTCTTAAAGGCTATTGACTGTGTTTTCCGCGGAGACATCCAGGTCGCCAACAACGTTTTAGAGATAACTAAGGTGCTTAGAAGTGAGCATGAAAGACTCATGAAGGAACTTCCAGAACTTTCAATTCAGAGAATCGTTCTTTTGGATTTGGCTAAAATAGCAGACATTGGTGCAGGCATCGCTGTCATAGCCATAAGCAAGGCACTCGAAAAACCGAGTGAAGTAAGTCCAACTAAGGGCGCAAAATCCTATTACTTCCAACTTAAAAAAGGCCGAATTCTGATGAAACAAGCCATAAAGGATTAGTTTCAGTGAAGACTTCTAAAGCTTAACCTACGGAATTTTATCCGTCTTGCAATGGGAAACAGCATACGCGAGAACAATGGAATCACAGAATCGACATATAAATATGGGGAAAAATTGGCGGTCTATTTTACTTTTACGCTAACCTTGACGCATGAGAGCTAAAAATATATTAGGCTGTTCAAACATGTCCTTCTTTTCTGTACTAAAGAGTAGAGGAGAGAATGTTGAGCGAACTTGACTTTGATTTTATGCAGAAGGTTGCGAACACTCCAAGGGGCAAGGGCATACTTCTCTGCATTCAATGCGGAAGGTGTTCCAGTGGCTGTCCAGTTGCCAGACTAACCAGCGAACACAACCCCAGACGCCTTATGGAAATGATCATCCTAGGCTTCAAAAAGGATGTTCTGCCCACTCAACTGCCATGGTACTGCCTATCCTGTTTCACATGTCTAGACAGGTGTCCTCAAGGCGGAGATGTCGGCGAAGTTATGTTTGCCATCAGAAACCTCGCTGTAAGACAGGGCAACATACCTGCCGGGGTTGCTGCACAAGCCAAAAGTCTCTATGAAACAACGCGCGTCATAAATCCGATAAGAACAGCTTTAGACAAGAGAGAAAGCCTCGGCTTGGGTAGAATCACTACGGACGGATTAGAAGAGGTGCAAAAAATACTAAAGAAAACTGGAATGGAGAAAATAGTCAAATCCCCATAGAGTGGTGAGAAAAAATGAAGTACGCCTTTTTCTTGGGTTGTCTCATACCCGCTAGAGAACTCAGTTATGAGGTTTCAGTTAGAAAGGTTCTGCCAAAACTAGGAATAGAGCTGGTTGACATGGAGGGAGCAAACTGCTGCGCGCCGTTTAGTATCCAATCAGTTGACCATGCAAGCTGGATGGCGCTTGCAGCTCGAAATCTCTGCCTAGCCGAAGAGATGGGTCTTGACGTCATGACTCTCTGTAATGATTGTTACGAATCACTGTTGATGGTGAACACTATTTTGAAGAGAAATCCCACACTCAGAAATCAAGTTAACCAGATACTCTCTGAGGTGGGCAAAGAGTACAAGGGGAAAGTTGATGTCAAAAACCTTGTTGATGTACTCTACGGAGATGTAGGAGTCAGCAAGATTAAAAGTGCAATCAAGGAACCCATCGACGGATTGAAAGTTGGAACACAACCCGGATGCCACATGACCAAACCTAAACGTATACACTTTGAAGTTTTGAGGGGTTTCAACGATTTAGACGCGCTTGTTCAAGCCACAGGTGTTGAATCTGTTCCTTACGAACGCAAAGAGATGTGTTGCGGAGGACCCTTGAGAGACATAAACGATGATCTAGCTAGACAAGTGTCGCGGCAGAAGCTCATGGCTTTAAAAAATGCTGAGGTGCAAGCTGTAGTCACTGTTTGCCCATTCTGCTTTTTGCAACTCGATTTAGGCCAGCTAGAGGTTAAGCGACATTTCAACGAAGAATACAATCTGCCTGTCATACATTTCATTGAGCTTCTCAGGATAGGGATGGGCATGAAACTTGAAGATTGGGAGGTTAAGGCACACAGGATCCCAATAACAGGAATCTTAAAGGAAAGAATATAGGAGGAGAGAAAAATGGCAGAAAAGACAGTTTTAATCATAGGCGGCGGAGTATCCGGCATACAGGCTTCTTTGGATCTAGCCAGCAGAGGATACAAAGTATATTTGGTAGAAAAATCGCCGAGCATCGGCGGAAGAATGGCGCAACTGGACAAGACGTTTCCAACATTGGATTGTTCCATGTGTATTCTTGCGCCAAAAATGATAGATTGCTCCCATCACGCCAATGTTCAACTTCTAACATACTCGGAAGTGAAAAGGGTCAAAGGTTCCAGAGGAAACTTCTTGGTCACAGTTCTTAGAAAACCCAGATTTGTTGACGAAACGAAGTGCACAGGCTGTGGAATATGCGCTGACCACTGCCCAGTGGAAGTTCCAAACGAATTCGACGAGCAACTCGGAATGCGCAAGGCCATCTACATGCCGTTTCCACAGGCAGTGCCGAGATCCATGACGGTTGACAAAGCAAACTGCATAGAATGTGGACTCTGTCAAAAAATGTGTCAAGCAGGTGCAGTTGACCTCAAGCAGGAGCCCAAAGAGGTTGAATTGAATGTGGGCGCAGTAATCGTATCCATCGGTTTTGATCTCTTCGACCCAACTCAAATCCCAACGTATGGTTATGGACGTTACAGAAATCTGATTACATCCCTTGAACTGGAGCGATTGCTCTGTGCATCTGGCCCAACGGGTGGACATTTAATAAGGCCTTCTGATGGAAAAATACCGAGAAAAATCGCTTTCATACAGTGTGTGGGTTCAAGAGATAGAAGGTTCGGAACCACCTATTGCTCCAGCATCTGCTGCAAGTATTCGGTTAAAGACGCGGTTCTCATCAGAGAGCACGAACCTAACACCATGGTTACAATATTTTACATTGATCTTCGAGCGTTTGGAAAGGGCTTTCAAGAATTCGTCAACCGAGCCAAGAGCGAATATGGTGTACGATTCGTACGTAGCAGTCCCGGCGAAATTATGGAAGATCCTGTGACAAAGAACCTTGCAATATGGTACGAAGACACTGTGGCCGGAAGAATAGAGAGCACTGAATTCGATTTGGTGGTGCTCTGCCCAGCCCTTGTGCCGCGAGCCGACGCTAGAGAGCTGGCTAAAGTTTTAGGAGCAGAAGTTGACAGCTACGGATTTTTCAAGGCGGCAGACATTCTCACAAATCCAGTGGATACAACTGTTCCCGGAATATTCGCTTGTGGCTATTGTTTGGGACCAAAAACAGGTGACATTCCAGACTCTATAATGCAAGGAAGCGCAACCGCAGCGAGAGTAGCCGAGGTTTTGGAGAGAGTGTGATCCATGGGAGAAGAAGAACCACGGATTGGCGTATTTATCTGCCACTGTGGCGTCAACATAGGCGGCGTCGTAAACGTACCAGAAGTTGTCAAATACGCCAAGACTCTCCCAAACGTTGCCCACGCTGAAGACAACATTTACACCTGTTCAGAGGCTGGATTAGCCTCTATAAAAGAGGCCATAAAGAAGCGTAAGCTCAACAGAGTCATTGTGGCTTCTTGTACGCCGAGAACTCATGAACCATTGTTCAGATCTGCTTGCAGCGAGGCGAAACTAAACCACTACTTGTTTGAGATGGCAAACATACGTGAACAGTGCAGTTGGGTTCATGCTCATCAACTCGAGAAGGCAACAAAAAAGGCAAAGGACATAGTTAGGATGGCTGTTGCGAGAGCCACATGGCTGGAGCCTCAAGAAGAGCCAGAGCTAGAGATTAAAGACAACGCCCTGGTCATCGGCGGCGGCATCTCTGGGATGACAGCCGCTCTGACTCTTGCTGACCAAGGCTTCAAGGTTTACCTGGTTGAGAAAGAGCCCGAACTTGGTGGAAACCTTCGAAGACTGCACAAACTGTATCCAACCATGCAAGACACGCTTGAAATTTTAGAGCCTACCATAAAAGCCGTGAGCGCAAACAAGAAAATTGAAACTTTGGTTTCGACCACGGTGTCGGATGTCAAGGGTTACGTTGGAAATTTCAAAGTTACACTCGCGAAAAACGGTGAAAAGAGAGAAATCGAGATCGGAACAATAATCGTTGCTTGCGGTGCAATGAATTACACACCACCTAAGGGGCTCTACCAATACGGAGTTTATCCAAATGTCGTCACACAATTAGAGATGGATGAGCTGCTCAGGAATGGAAAAATCGAAAAGCCGCCTGAAAGGGTTATTATGATACAGTGTGTCGGAGCTAGGAAGGGTGAAATACGCGCCGTAGACCTTACAGGTTTTCCAAAGTCCGATACCGCTAGGTTATTGGCTAAGATTCTTAAGGCGAAGAGAGAAGAAGGCTGGCCCTACTGCTCCAAGATTTGCTGCATGAATGCTATCAAAAACGCCATACTCATAAAGGAGAAGTTCCCCGAAACAGACGTCATAATCCTATATGGAGACGTCAGGGTCTACAAAGAATACGAAGACTTCTACTCTGAGGCACGTGAGAATCAGGTTAAATTCGTGAAGCACATCGAAGAAGTGACACCAGAGATAACGCAGGAACCAGAAGGCAAACTAACCGTAACAGCCTACGACGCGTTGTCGGGTCTAGAAATGAAACTTCCATGCGACTGGGTTGTGTTGTCAACACCATTGATTCCACGCAAAGAAGAGGTTATCTTGGCGAGAATGCTCAAGATCCCAATAAGTCAAGACGGCTTCTTAATGGAGGCTCACTTGAAGCTAAGACCCGTAGACACACAGATGGACGGAATATTTCTCGCTGGCGCAGCGTCGGGCCCGAAAGACGTTCCTGAATCCATAATTTCAGCAAAAGCTGCGGCTGCGCGGGCTTCTATACTTATGGCTAACAAGAAAATGAGAACAGAAGCACTAACTTCATTCGTGGACGAGGAACAGTGCATTGGCTGTGGCCTTTGCGAGGAAATATGTTCATACGGCGCCCACTATCTCGAGGATGCAAAATCTCACACTATCGCTGCTCTTTGCAGAGGATGCGGCGCATGTGCCGCTGAATGCCCGAGGAGAGCAATAACCATGCAACATTTTACGGATGCACAGATCCTCGCGCAGGTTAAAGCGGCATTAACGGAGGAAGTATAAGTGGAAGAGGCCAAAGTGGAAGCAGAATTTGAACCAGTCATCTTGGCTTTCTGCTGTAATTGGTGTTCCTACGCAGGCGCCGACTTGGCTGGAACGAGCCGCTTTGAATATCCGACAAACGTGAGAATCATTAGGGTCATGTGCAGTGGACGAATAGACCCAACGTTTGTACTCTCAGCCTTCAGATGGGGAGCCGACGGAGTGCTCATAACAGGGTGCCACCCGGGCGACTGCCATTATGTTCAAGGAAACTACATGATGGAGAGGCGATTCGCATTCCTGAAAGAAGCACTTGGTCACTTAGGAATCGAACCCGAAAGACTCAGACTAGAATGGATTTCAGCCGGCGAAGGCGAAAAATTTGCAGCCTTAATTCGAGACACAACACAGAAAATCAAACAAATGGGCCCAAACCCCTTGAAGACAATGTAAAAATAGATCCAAACCGTTTAGATCGAGGTAAAAATCCATGTCCAGAACCGGTCGGCGTGAACGAAAAAGAGTTGCGAAACCTAGAAAACGCGCTGAAAAAAGGCTGGTTTTGGTTCCAGAGCCTCCGCAGCCTCTGCCTAGACCTTTCATGCCTAAGCCTGTGGTTTTTAAAGAAGGAGAAGCGCCTAAAATCGGTGTTTTCATCTGCCACTGTGGGGTCAATATTGGAGGCGTGGTCAATGTTCCAGCGGTTGTGGAATATGCCAAGACGTTGCCGAACGTTGTTTACAGTGAAGACAACATTTACACCTGTTCTGAGGCAGGTTTGGCCTCGATTAAAGAAGCTGTGAAGAAGCATGGTCTCAATAGAGTCATCGTGGCTTCTTGCACACCTAGAACACACGAGCCATTGTTCAGGTCAGCTTGTCAAGAAGCTGGATTAAACAAGTACCTTTTTGAGATGGCAAACATACGTGAACAGTGCAGTTGGGTTCACTCGCACGAGCCAGATGGAGCTACTGAAAAGGCTAAAGACATTGTGAGGATGGCTGTTGCGAGAGCGACTTGGCTGCAGCCGCAGGAAGAACCCGAGATAGACATAAAAGACTCAAGTCTCGTGATTGGCGGTGGCATAGCTGGAATAACGGCGGCGCTGAGCCTCGCAAACCAAGGCTTCAAGATATACTTGGTTGAGAAAGAGCCCGAACTCGGTGGAAACCTTCGAAGACTACACAAACTGTATCCAACCATGCAGGATTCGTCGGAGATTTTGAATCCGGCCCTTAAGGTGGTGAATACTCACAAGAACATTCAGCTCTTGACTTCAACAACCGTAACTGATGTTAAGGGTTACGTTGGAAATTTTCAGGTTACAGCCTCTAGAAACGGCGAAAAGATCGGATTCGATATCGGCACCATAATCGTGGCGTGTGGTGCCTTAAACTATCAACCGCCTGAAGGACTCTATCAATATGATGTATATCCAAACGTCGTGACACAACTAGAAATGGATCAACTTCTAAACAAAGGCGCTCTTGGAAGTCCCGGAAGGGTTGTTATGATACAGTGCGTAGGCTCTAGGAAAGGAGAAATTCGAGCTTACGAACTTGAAGCCTTCGCCATGTCTGACACCTCCCGCCTGCTCAGGAAAATTCTTAAGGCTAGGAAGGAAGAGGGCTGGCCTTACTGTTCCAGAATCTGCTGCATGAACGCCATCAAAAACGCCATACTCATAAAGGAGCAGTCGCCTAAAACCGATGTCATCATACTTTACAGCGACCTCAGAGTTTACAAAGAATACGAAGATATATACTCCAAAGCGCGTGACCTCGAAGTCAAATTCATAAAGTTCATTGAGGAAGCAACACCCGAAATCACCGAAACCCCAGATAAGAAACTGTTAGTTTCGGTCTACGACATGCTTGCTGGTCATGAGGTCAAGCTCACCAGCGATTGGGTTGTACTGTCGACGCCGCTTATTCCTCACAAAGATTCAATTATTCTTGCACGAACACTCAAGATACCTTTGAGTCCCGACGGCTTCTTAATGGAGGCTCACTTGAAGCTAAGGCCTGTAGACACACAGATGGACGGAATATTTGTAGCAGGAGCAGCCACGGGACCCAAAGATGTACCAGAGTCCATTGTTTCGGCGAAGGCAGCAGCTGCGCGAGCCGCCATTCTGATGGCTAACAAGAAAATGAGAACGGAAGCCATAACGGCGGGTGTGAATCCAGACCTGTGTCGTGGATGCGGCAGATGTGAGGAAGTGTGTGAGTTCAAAGCAATTGAGCTCGTAGAAATTGCTCCCAAAACCGTGAACGCCAGAGTTAATGAGATATCATGTAAGGGTTGTGGCACATGCTCCGTAACCTGTCCCACAGGAGCAATAACTATGAAACACTTCACTGAAAGACAAGTCAATGCCATGGTTGAAGCAGCACTAACAGGCGCATAGGAGGAGCCAAATATGCCAGAGTTTGAGCCAAAAATCGTAGGGTTTCTATGCAACTGGTGCGGTTACGCTGGCGCCGACTTAGCTGGCACAAGCCGACTCTCATATCCAACAAATATTCGAATAATCCGATTGATGTGTAGTGGCAGGGTGGAGCCAGCGTTCATACTTAATGCCTTTGAAAACGGTGTTGACGGGGTCTTGGTTGCAGGCTGCCATCCAGGCGACTGCCACTATCGGGCTGGAAACAACTACGCTGAAAAACGTGTTGAAAAGACCAAGAAGCTTCTAGACCTACTAGGGATAGGCTCTGACAGACTGCGTCTGGAATGGATTTCTGCGGCTGAGGGAGAAAAATTTGCGTCGGTAATCAAGGACTTTACTGAAAAATTGCGAAGTAAGGGACCCAGCCCACTGAGTACAGGTAAAAAACACGTAGTTTCACCTGTTCATCACAATTCAACAGAGCCTATTCACAACATTTTGAAGCGAACAAAGGCCCTGTACTGCCAAGAATGCGGCAAGTGCTCAAGCAGCTGCCCAATAACAAGACTTGACCCGTTGTATTCTCCACGCTTGGCTGTGGAAAAAGCCTTGATGGGACTTGAAGACGCCGTTTTAACAGATAAAGGCTTGTGGTCATGCTTAACGTGCTATCTCTGCCGTCAGAGATGTCCTTTAGACATCGAATACGATGAACTGATACGAACTTGCAGATCCAAAGCCGCAGCCTATGGCATTTCTGGCAACTGCTCCCACGAGGGTGTGCTGTTTTCTCTGTCAAGGTTGATGACAAATCCTGATGCTAAACAGAATCGTCTAGAATGGGTTCCGCAGGGAACTGAAATCGCCAAGACTGGAGACGTTTTGTACTTCACTGGTTGTCTACCATATTTCAACATTGTCTTTGACGACATCGGCGTTAAAAGCATTGAAATCGCTCAGAGCATGTTGAGGATTATGAATGCCGCTGGAATAAAACCCGTTTTATTGGAAAATGAAAGGTGCTGTGGCCACGACCTCTCCTTCGCTGGGGATCTCGCAAGCTTTGAAAAGTTAGCTAAGATGAACATGACAGCGATAAAGAAGAGTGGTGTTTCTACGGTTGTGACAACGTGTCCTGAATGCTATCGAACTCTCAAATTAGATTATGCTGAACTGTTTGGCAAGCCTAAATTGGAAGTGTTACACGCATCAGAGTTTCTAACCAGCCTAATTGATAACGGCAAGCTTAAGTTCAATGGAAAACTAGGCAAGAAAGTTTCTTATCAAGATCCGTGTAGGCTAGGCAGACACATGGGCGTTTACGATTCTCCTCGCAAGGTTATAACCAGCATTCCAGGCATAGAACTCATAGAGATGGAGAGAAACCGAGAAAGCGCCCTATGCTGTGGCGTCAGCGCTTGGATGGGTTGCGGCCGACACTCAAAACAGATGCAGATAGAACGTTTGGCGGAGGCAAAGGGCACAACCGCCGACCTGTTGGTGACAGCGTGTCCAAAGTGCCAGATTCACCTCAACTGCGCCTTGAGCGAGAAATTACCCGTGAAAAAAGAGGAAGTGGCCATAGAAACGTGTGACCTCTCCGTCCTAGTGGCGAGAGCCCTTAACTTGACACAAAATTCTAGCACGGTGGAGATGATGAAAAATGAGTGAGAAGCCTTCGGTTCTAGTTATTGGTGGCGGAATAGCAGGAATACAAGCTTCTTTAGATCTTGCAGGGCGTGGCTTTCAAGTCTACCTCCTAGAAGAGACACCTACCATCGGGGGAAGAATGGCTCAACTGGATAAGACCTTCCCCACTATGGACTGCTCCATCTGCATCCTAGCGCCCAAAATGATGGAGTGCTATCGCCACCCAAACATAAAACTGCTCACATACTGCGAACTCAAGGAGGTTAAAGGGTCAGTCGGTGATTTCCAAGTTAAGATTCTTAAAAAACCCAGATATATTGATGAAATAAAATGTACTGGCTGCGCTGTTTGCGCTGAACATTGCCCGATTGAAATACCCAACGAGTTTGACATGAGATTGGGCATGCGTAAAGCAATTTACATGCCGATGCCTCAGGCTGTGCCAAGATGCATGACTATTGACAAGGAAAACTGTATCGAGTGCAAACTTTGCACCAAGGTGTGCCGAGCAGGCGGGGTTGATTTTCAACAGCAACCGCAAGATATCGATTTGAACGTCGGTGCCATCATCATCGCCACAGGTTTTGACCAATACGACCCGTCAGAAATAGTTGAATACGGTTACAAGAAGCAAAAAAATGTTCTAACCGCGCTGGAGTTTGAACGCTGGGTGTGCGCATCTGGTCCAGTTGGTGGACACCTTTTAAGGCCTGCTGACGGCGGCATCCCAAAGAAGATAGCCTTCATTCAGTGTGTTGGTTCTAGAAGCTCGAAGTTCGGCGCTCCCTTCTGCTCGAGTGTGTGTTGCATGTACGCCACAAAGGAGGCACTTATAATCAGAGAACATGCCCCAAGTGTTTCAGTTTACATTTTCTATAACGAATTGAGAGCGTTTGGAAAGGGCTTTCAAGAATTCGTCAACCGAGCCAGAGAGGAGTATGGTGTAAAATACATTAGAAGTCGACCTGGCGAAATCAGAGAAGACCCTAAAACAAAAAGCCTAACCATATGGTACGATGAAACGTTCACAAGGGAGATTAAATCGCTCAGCGACGTAGACTTAGTCGTGTTGTGTCCGGCTCTGATTCCGCGAGAAAGCAACAAAAAACTAGCTGAAATCGCAGGAGTTGAACTCGACGAATGCGGCTTTTTCAAAGTGATGCATCCACTGATAGCTCCAGTTGATTCCACGGTTCCAGGAATATACGTTTGCGGATACTGCCAATCTCCGAAAGACATTCCAGACTCGGTGGCGCAAGCTAGCGCCGCAGCGGCCAGAGCAGCCGAAGCGTTGGCACAGGTACAGATACAACGCATGGGAGGAGGAACGTGATTATGACACGGGAGCAAGAGGAAAAACCTAGAGTCGGAGTTTTCGTATGTCACTGCGGCATCAATATTGGCGGCGTGGTTAATGTTCCTCAAGTTATCAAATACGTTAAAACGTTGCCCGATGTCGCCTACGCTGAGGATAACATCTACACGTGTTCGGCTGAAGGCATAGATAAGATCAAAGCAGCTATAAAGGAACACAACCTAAACAGGGTTGTAGTTGCTTCATGCACTCCAAGAACTCATGAGCCGTTGTTCCGTGGAGCATGCAAGGATGCAGGCCTAAACCCATACCTGTTTGAGTTAGCCAACATTAGAGAACACTGCTCATGGGTGCACATGCGGGAACCCAATAAGGCTACAGAAAAAGCCAAGGATATAGTTCGCATGGCTGTGGCTAGGGCATCGTTTCTCATGCCTCAAGAGGAGTCAGAAGTTGCTGTGGATCCCACAGCCTTGGTTATAGGCGGCGGTATTTCGGGTATCATGTCTTCCTTGTGCTTGGCAAACCAAGGCTTCAAGGTTTATTTGGTTGAGAAAGAGCCTGAACTCGGCGGTATGCTAAGAAAAATCTACAGGTTGTATCCCACGAATGAAGAGGCGTCGAAGATTTTAGAGGCTTCCATCAATTCCGTAAAGAGTCACAAGAACATTACCACGCTGACGTCTACCAGCATAAAGAGCGTTGACGGTTACATCGGCAACTTTGAAGTCACAGCTCTCAGAAAGGGTGAAGAGAGCAAGTTTAAGGCCGGCACAATTATCATTGCCACTGGCGCTGTTGAATTCAAGCCTACTGGCTTCTATGGTTATGAAAAGTACGACAGAGTGCTCACACAAGTAGATCTCGAGGGAGTTCTCAAAGATGGAAAGTCGGCTATGGACAAGTTCTTCAAACCGCAAAGGGTTGCCATGATTCAATGCGTCGGGTCTAGAGATGAAAAACCGCCCAGAGCCTACTGTTCAAGAATCTGTTGCATGGTAGCAGTCAAGAACGCCATGCTCATTAAAGAATGGTATCCCGAGTCTGAGGTCTACATCATATACCAAGACATGCAAACCTACGGGAAAGATTACGAGGAACACCACAGAAAAGCTCGAGAAGCAGGCATCAAGTTCATAAACTACACCAAAAGCAACCCGCCAGAAGTTACACCTTTACCAGACAATAGGCTTAAGGTGACTGTTTACCACGCTCTTTTAGGCGAAAAGAGAGACTTAGACTGCGACCTTGTTGTGCTCTCTACACCTCTAATACAGCACGATAGTGCAAAAGAACTTTCAAAGATGGTTAAAGTTCCATTGGGACAAGACGAATTCTTCTTAGAGGCACATGTCAAACTCAGACCAGTCGATTTCGCAACCGACGGCATATACGTCTGCGGTACAGCTCACGGTCCAAAAGACATCGCCGAAAGTATATCCCAAGCGTATGCGGTTTCGTCTCGGGCAGGCAGTCCAATGGCGAACAGAAAGGTGAGAACCGAAGCCATAACAGCGATTGTGGACAGAGACCGATGTGTCGGTTGTCGTATGTGCGAGAAACTCTGTCCCTTCGGAGCTCATAGAATCGATGAAGGAAAATCTATGGTGATAGAGGCACTCTGCAAGGGGTGCGGTGTTTGTGCCGCTGCTTGCCTACGCCGAGCCATATCAATGAGACACTTCACTGATGATCAAATAATGGCTGAAGTTAGAACAGCTTTCTTGACAGAAGCGCTTACTCCGACTGTAACCCCAAAAGGGGAAGGAGAAATATAAGATGACCGAACAGTTTGAGCCACGTATTCTCGGATTTTTGTGTAACTGGTGCAGTTACGCTGGCGCCGATTTAGCTGGCGTGAGCAGAATGTCATACCCAACCAACATACGGATTATTCGCACCATGTGCAGCGGAAGAGTTGACCCACTTCATGTTTTAGAAGCTTTTAGGCAAGGCATAGATGGAGTTCTCGTAACTGGATGCCATATAGGCGACTGTCACTACATCAATGGAAATCACGCTTGCGAAAAAAGAGTGAAGTTCCTCAGTGAAGTTCTGCCGCAAATCGGGATAGAACCCGCAAGACTACGCTTAGAATGGGTTTCCGCCTCAGAGGGGGGAAAATTCGCCCAAGTCGTTAAAGAATTCGTTGAAGAAATTAAAAAATTAGGCCCCAGCCCGTTGAGAAAGGAGCTTCAAACGAGCGTATGATAATGGCCAAGGCTGGATTGGTTATCGGCGCGGGTATTGCTGGAATTCAAGCCGCCCTTGACTTAGCGAATCAGGGTTTCACGGTTTACGTTGTCGAAAAGAACCCCAGTATCGGAGGCAGAGTAGCACAGTTAGACAAGATCTTTCCGAAACTCGACTGCGCCCCCTGCATGATCACACCGAGGATGGTTGAGGTTGGAAGACATCCAAACATAAGACTGCTCACATATTCGGAAGTAAAAGAGGTCCGCCGCGAAGGAAAGAACTTCAAAGTTAAAATTCTTAGAAAGTCAAGGTACGTTGATGAAAACAAGTGCACTGGGTGTGGAGCGTGCGCTCAACTGTGTCCCATTGAGGTTGCCAACGATTTTGACGAGAGAATCGGCATGAGAAACGCCATTTATATTCCTTTTCCCCAGGCTGTTCCACTCATATACACCATTGACAAGGAGCACTGCCTGGAATGCGAGCTGTGCAAAAACGTGTGCAAGATTGGAGCCATTAACCATCAACAGCGACCGGAAGAGATGGAAATCGAGGTTGGAGCCATCATCGTCACTACAGGATACAACCTGTTCGACGCAAGAAGGGAAGAAGAATATGGTTTCGGCCTCTACGACAACGTAATAACCGGTCTGGCTTTAGAGAGACTCTTGAACGTTTCTGGACCAACAGGAGGACGCGTAGTCAGACTGTCTGACGGAAGAATACCTAAAAAAATCGCTTTTATTCAGTGTGTGGGTCCTCGAGACGAGAAATCTGGCAACGTTTACTGCTCAAAAGTGTGCTGCATGTACGCCACTAAACAGGCAGAGCTGTTGAAAAAACACATTCCTGGCGTCGACGTAACAATCTATTACATGGACATTCCAACCTTCGACAAGAAATTCAAAGAGTCTTATCAAAAAGCCCAAAGTGAATTCGGCATCAGATACGTCAAGGCAAAACTGGTCAAAGTGTTGGAAAAACCCTTAAACAATAACCTGCTCATATGTGGGGAAAACATCGACTCTGGTGAACCCATTGAAAACGAGGTTAACATGGTTGTTTTGTCCACCGGCCTTGTTCCAGCAGCAATAAACGATTTTGCCAAAATTCTACCACTCAAGATTGGTGAAGACAAATTCTTCGTAGTCGTCAACCCCGAAATCGACTCGGTTACGACAAATGTTGATGGAGTGTTCGTAGCGGGTGTGGCTGAGAGCCCCAAGGACATTGCTGAGTCTGTCACACAAGCTAGCGCCGCTGCCACGAAAGCTACGGTGCTTCTCACGTATTAAAAAAAAGAGAGTGCGTAGCTGGAATTGTGGCGCCAACCTAAAGCAATATATGGCAAACATTTCACATCTAGAATAGATACCGGGTCATGCTAACGCGTTGTTAGCCGATTGAGAAATGGAGGTAAACTGTTTGAGCGAAAAAAAGAAAATTGCCAAGAAGACCGACGCAGCAATAGAAGCGTTCAAGACAGAACGGCTCAGATGGGTGCTTGGAATATCGCAGGTTGGACCAAAAGTGGATGAACAAAAGTACAAGGCTACCTCTTCAAAGATAATGAAGGACGAGATTGAACGTCAAATGATAATAGGTGAGATAAAAGAGAAAGGTCCGCAAACCATAAAGGAAATTGCTGAATCCACAAAAATCAGTCCGAAAGAAGTGCTTAGACACATTATTGCTCTGAGAAAGATTGGCACGATCTCTGAAGCTGGAGAAAAAGAGGACGGATACCTCTACAAGGTCAGTTGAATAGATTCCTACAACTTTTCAATGCAACTCTGATGGATGTCGCCGGGATAGTCATGGTGATAAACGTAGATTTTGTTTTCTTCTAGGTCTACTTCCACACGGTCATGGGCTCTCTGCCGGGTCAATAGGTTTGAATAGCTGCTGTAATCAGAAATTTGAAGGGTTTTGAGCGTTTTCTCCTCGGCTCTGAGCGGTTTATCGCAGACCTCGCAGAGTTTTTCGTCAACACGTATAACTATGAACGTTTTGCCTTTCATCTGTTCATACTCAACGGTTGACAATGCCCTTCTCAAGATATGTCACTTCTATTAATGGAAGTGAGGAAACACTAATCAGTTTTTCTATTGAGAGCTGTTTTTTCAGCCAGCTTAAGCGCCATCTCAGCCGCCTTGGGCAGTGCCTGCTTCACAGAATCAGATAGCCCAATACTAACAGAATCTGGTGTTCGCTCTGCTTGACACGCCAAAATGACAATGTCAACGCCCATCTGGTCTCTTAACTCCTTCAAGAGATTTGTGGCTGGAAACAAATGCAACGAGAAATCGGTAATTTTGTTTGCTGGCAAGTCGTCTATCGACAGCTCAAATATCTCTCCGGGCTTTCTTTTCATGTCAACCGCGTCAAGGACGATTATTTTTTTGGGTTTTTCTTGGCTTAAGCCCACCGTGAAAAGCACATCTCCAGCTCCTATTCCTACGTCCATGACGTATATGTCGTTCGGAATCTTGTAGTTTTTTAATAGGTAGTCAGCTGCCGCTGGGCCGAAACCGTCGTCGCCGAACAGTATGTTGCCAACGCCTAGGATTAGAACACGTTTCTTGACGTATTCTGGCGCGATTTCTTCTGACGTTTGACTCTCACCATGGGGGTTTATCTGAATTGTATAATTACAGGGTGAACCTGTCCATTCATACATCTATCCTACATTAAAATAAAAACTATGAAATAAAATATTTCGTTGTTTAAGGCGACATTGAAGCTTTTAAAATCAAAGATGAGAACTGGTATCCGATTATCAAGTTGAGGCTTAAGAGGCTCCTTCTCCCTCGGGTAAACCATACACGAGTTGATTGTCCCGTTCACCAGTAATGGCTATTTTCCCAAACTGTCTCATAGCTATCATGTGTTTAAACAATTTCTCTTTGTCCATGCTTGTTGCTTTGGACAGTTCATCCAAAGTCAAAGGCCCCTGATTCTTAATTTCTTTTAGTATGAGACTTCTTTCCTTTGCGCGTTCCTGCATTTCCTTGGCTTTTTCTGGTGGTATCCTTGGTTTTTCAGCCAAAGTCTGGCACCTCCTGTCAGAAACTAACTCCATATTCGAAGCCGTATATAAAAATTTGTGCGCGCGCTATATAAAAAAGGGGGAACTGACGCTTTTCGTTCCTATTGTTCTTAGATGGTCAAATTGGACCTGCTTTATTGAACAGCGTCCAATTCTGGCGTAAGAGGTCGTGTAGGTATGGAAGTTGCCACTCGTAATCGGGATGCGCTGCTAGGAAATCGGCTGCTATGAACGGTGTACCGCAGGGGTGTCCCCAGCGACCCCACATTCCTAGGTTGGGATAAGCGAGGCTGCTGGATGTAACCTTGCCGTCGTAAGCCCCTTCAGGAGAGTAGTCCCAATCAGGTTCTGCCTCACCATGTCCACATATTGTTTTGCCGCTGGGCGCCTCTTTGCCCCGGAGAGTGTCGTAGTGGTCTCCTTCCATCACCTTAGCTAATTCAACATCTATCTTGCCATAATGCTCGTCGCGAAGTTGTTGCCATCTCTGGTATCTTGTGTATCCATCCGTGGTTGGGTCTGTCCAGTTGAAGGTGGTCTCCGACCGTACACCTGGGCCTTTCGGATAGTTGCATGAGCCTATGAAACCATTGAAAGTGCGTTCAATGTCCCAATGGTAGGTACCTAATTGTAACGATGCAATTTCGCCTGTCTTCGCGTCTCCGATAAGCCATTCATCTGCATAGGCTCCATTGCCTTTGTATGTCATAACCTTGATCCAATCATCGATGTTATCTGTGTATTGCATGGCATACCTTATACGGGCCATGATTGGAGTGCCTTCGAGGTTATACACATTCATGTCGGGTAGAGTAGTCTCGCACACCATCAAACCTGCGTCGTTCATAATCCAGTCTTGACCACTCCAGATGCAGCCTCCGGTGCTTTGGTATAAGATTTCATGTCCCCTCCGCGGTTTTATGTCGAAGACTACATTCCAATAGCCGTCTCCAGCGTATCCAGCCCACGTGTTGTGTGCAATAACGATTTGCCCATCTTTTGTAGCATTACCCGTGGCGATGAAAGCACTACAACCCTTTTCAATACGTGGTAATGGGATGTGCCCACCTGTGGGATGACCCTTACCCGTCTCCCAGAGGTCCCAGTACGCGTCGATATCAGCCCAAGCGTTGAATGCAGTAATATCCCACTTGTCCCAGTTATAGCCAGCTGCTCTTACACCAGCGGCTATCCCCTCAATCTCAACCTTCTGCTCAGCAGTGAGTTTTGGCCATACATACCTCCTTGCGATGTCTCGGGCAGCATACCACCAATCGCCGAACTCTTCTTCACTCCAATACACGTGAATTGCAGCACTCCAAGAGATGTTGATGTTGTCGGCCAGTAGGTAGCCATGCTGGTAGCCTATTTGGAAGGGTGTGCCTTCAAGATGAACATAGATCCAACCGTTCTTCTCCGCACGATACGCACCGGCTAGAAGCGGGCTTTGTTTAGTTGTGACTGCGGATGAAACTTCTACTAGCGGCGCAAGTACTGAAAGGGTTGAAATAGTCAACACTAAGATCATTGTAAATGCTGATAAATTTTTCAATCTCCCTTCTCCTTGACGCTTTAGCTATCGCGCGCACATAGCTATCAATGCGATTAACTATTTATCACTTATGAAACAATTTTCTAGTGCGGTTTCTATTGCGCATATTAAACTTTGTTTGCTCTAAATGCTTCCTAACATAAAAAAAGGGAAAGTACGGGGAGAAATCTCCAAAACTAAGCGTATTACCAAGAATATGCTAAGTTTTCCGAGAATAGAGTACCTTTCAACTGGTTCTGCTATCGTTTTAGGAAAACTTAGCGCGCGCGCAAAACTAGTTTATGTCACAATAAAGAAGTCGTAGTAGTCTAGAGCCTATGTTTCAATTTTATCAAAGAAAAGCGGGATGTTTACTGAGATATCTCAACTTCTAAGCCTATTACCAAGGATATGTTAGGTTTGCGAAGAATCTGTAACTGTGGGCGCAAAACACTAGCCCTGAGAAAAGCGTGTGAGTAGAGATAAGGGCATCGTACATGAGAAGGTTACATAAGGTCCCTATCACAGTTACAGAGAATTTGATTCATTTCCTTCTTCACTTCTTCGTCGAGTTGACATGGCACATGCGTCGAGAGTGTCTGTCTAACTTTTTCCTTAGCCCTCTCAATAAGGGAGCCGCTCGTCGAAGATAGTATTGTGGGCTCTTTCTTGAGCCATATTTCCTTTCTGAAGTGTTCCAGAGTGTGCTTAAGCCCCAAAAAATTGCCTCCCGGACCAACCTTTTTGATCGCGTCGAAGCCCAAGGCATCCTCGTTAAAGCTGAAACTACGCAGGTACGCGCGCGCAAATAACCAAGCCTCAAGGTCGAGAATCACTTGTTCCAGTGCAGAGCTTTGGGCATTTTCAAGACTCCCCAAGCCTGCACTAATATCTCCTCGGCTCAGGTGTGCAAGAGCAATGGATTTTGAGGCTTTAATAAGAGATTCTAAATCCTCTGGAGTTTCCTCCATTCCACCTCCAGTCGCGTAGCAGGGCAATCCGTAAAACCTTGCCATCTGAGCGGTGCCAGCTGCGATGAGTGGAAGCTCGGGTGCTTGATAGTTGATGCCCCCTGTCCTCATGTCTGCCGAGGTTGATTCTCCACAGTAGATCATTGGGGCGCTTGGGTTGGCGCATTGGAGAATTGTTAGGGCTCCGAGGTTTTCAGTGTTAACTATGGTTAGTGTTCCTGCAATTGTTGCTGGGGCTGTGCTGCCGCATAAAGCCATGGACATGGGAACAAGGGGAACCCCAGCCTTTGCCAACTCAACCATGGCTTCAGAAGAGTCTTTCTCAAATACAAGCGGACTGATAGGGCAATTTACCGAAGAGAATATTGGTCTTTTTCTTAACTTTTCTTCGTCACCGACAATGGCAGCCGCTAACTTGATTTGCCATTTTGCTTGTTTTGTATTCAGGGCTCTGTTTAGGACGTGCTTTTCTGTATTTTCGAATGAGACGGCTAAGCTATGGACTGTTTGAACAGGTGGTGGTAGCTCCGTAGGAGCCACGATGGCGTCGAAGAAATCAACTCCGTCAAGATAGTCAGCTAAAGTGGCGAAATCCTTCAAGTCCGACGATGTTGTGTATCTTTTTTCTCCTGTTTCTAAGTCTCTCATGAAGCTTGCATAGCCGCTGGTGGCAACGAAAGTGAGGTCTTTTGAGGGAAGTTTGAGGTCGAATTTCGGATTTCTACCGCACATAGCAATGTCCTTTGGCGCTTTTTTGACCGCTTCTTCTATCAGGAAGCTTGGAATCTTCACAATGGAATGAGAAGCATCTACCTCTGCGCCATTTTCAGCGAGCAGACTCTGCACCCTACCGCTGAGAACCTTTATTCCAATTTCCTGCAAAATTCTCAAACTTGTTTCGTGGACGCTTGCAATGTCATCATCGGATAATAATACCAGACGCCCAAATGCCAAACAAGTTCCCCCATAAGAATTTTGAACTTCACTTATTATGTTATCGCGAGCAAACTTGCTCAGAAATCGCCGCGCGCGCTAAAAGATGTTGTTTGTGGTCTTTAGCTTTCAAAGAATGTGGCAGTCATATAGTTCTTCGCCAACACATCCCATGGAGTAACCAGAAGTTTGTATGGATACAAGGTGATGTTTCTTGGCTGCACAGCCCCCCGGTCAAAGGATAAGTTAATTCTATCCAACCATTCTGCCATTTGGCTATGCGAAGAGTTTCAACAGTCAGGATTTCATATCCTAAGTATGCGTATAGGTTTCCTTGAACGTCAACAACTTCTGCTACTGTCCAGTTGAATTTCTGTCCTATGCTTATTCGTGTAGCAGTCACTGGTGGTGTAGCTTGAGTGCTTTTTGCCACTGACTACGCTTCGAGACTCAGAAGCATCGCAGCTAGACCCAAAACAAGTGAAATCAAGGCTACAATTAAGACTCTACTGCTAAACTGACTCATTCAAACACCTAAACAAACAATTCTCCAAAGAAACCTAAAAGATTAACACCCAACTTATGCTTCTGTCCATGGTTAAGAAAGAAGTCTTTGAATGGAAGGAAGGAAATAGAATTTCTATCCAACCGATCCCGAAGAAGCGCGACTTTAGCGCACTGATATACTGAAAAATCAGACAAAGAGAGGAGCTCTAAACGTGTCTGAGGCTTCGCGCTCTTTCCTGTAGCTCTTCAAATTGTCGCAGTAACTTGTCTATGTCGGACCCTTTTTTTCTCACGGCCTCTGCCAGCATTCCGCCTTTGCCTGTTAGAGTTACCTTGTTTGCCTCAGTCTTGAAATACCTGAATTTCTCAGGCTGCTTTGCGTCTTCTCTCAGCCACAGCTTTATGAATTTGTTGAGACTTGACAGTTCGACGGATTCCTGTCGACTGTACATCAGCATGAAATCGACTTTCTGTTTGAAATCGGCGTCGCCCGCATATCTTGACTGCAGTCCGCTTTTTGGGGTCCTCTCAATGAGCATCTGCAGATCTGACGGGGTGGCTTTGCCTCCTTGAAACAGCACTTTGAATTCAGGAGCGAGCGAATACACAATGTATTGACAAAACACGAATAATCCGATTGACAAAGCAGCAGCAATGAAGTGACCTGCATCAGCGTTTCCTGAAAGAATACTTCGAAACGACGCATAAATCAAGAACCCAGTGATTGACCCAACAATCAGATGAGCAGAGATTTGTACAATCTTCCTCCTGATTATTGATTTTTTAATCTGTTTTTCAAGAGCTTTCTCCATCTCGGAGGAAGGAGGCTGCTCTATCTCAATAGACTGGGGTGCGATTGCATTTGGTCTTATCTCAGCGATAATCTGTCCATAAAGTGAATCAACTGGTTTTGCTCCAAACGTTTCGCCAGCCAGCACAACTCGTATAGGTGCAGCCGTCCTTTCCGACACCCAAGCCACTATCGTCTGAACCAGAGACCTCGTAAACTCGGTGACTTTGGGGTCTTCAGCTAAAAGCTTCGCAGCTTTGAACTGATCTCCAGTCACATACAGCAAAACAATAAGAACTGCAAACAAAGCTCCAACAGCCATAATCTTGAACTTAAACTCCTCAAACAAAATGAAAGTCGTAAATATGCCCAACACGGAGAGTATCGCCAACGCCGCCATCGCATAGAGTTTCTTGGTGCTTGGCATTCTGTATTGTTTTAGTATGCCTTGCCACGTTGCCTTGTACTCACCTCCCATCTTGTTCACAACATTGTCCACGTTTTTCCAATAGTTTATTCCTCCCATGCTGAATGACGCGTTGCCTGAGCAGATGACACTGAGCCAGTATAGAGCATGAGTGATATCTTGAACAGGAAGACCTTCGATGCCCCCCTTTATAATACGGGTTGCTCTAGAAGCCTCGACAACTATGGCCGTGAACATGCAAACCCAAACGGCGACGAACAAAGCCCAAAATAACGTGGTTTCAATGCTAGAAGAAAATATTAAGACGATAGCCATGGCTACAGCGCCGCCAATTATGGCAATAAACATGTGCGGAATCATTTTTCTGTAGGTGTAGATTAGGTCCTCGCCCATACCAAAACAATATGACACTTGAGCGGTTTTAGGCTTGCGCAATGATAAATAGTTGTGATTTTGAAATTTTGAATGCGAATGCTGGAATTACTTAGAAGTTAGTTTATTGGTGTGGGAACACGTGTTGGTTGGATAGAAATTCTAAGTAAGGAAGGAAATAGAATTTCTGTGCATGCGAAAATCGTGCATCCATAAAGCCCTAAGAATGCTTAAGTCCGAGAAAGCTATATTATAATTGAGAGCAACACTCGCGGATTATGATATCTCGAATCAGACTGATGTTTGCTCCCGCAAACCCCCTTTTTTTGTTTCTATCCCGAACCGCTTTTGTTTAGAAGTCTTCTTCTTTTCTTACAATCGTTCAAATATAAAAGTGGATTTTTAATGGAAATTGGTCGCAGTGCGAGAGGTGGGACCTACGCCCGACTTTACCGGCAAAAATACACTTCGAGTATGCTTGGCGCGCGCTTTACGTGTTGAATGCGGATTCGTGAGTGTCGGCTAGTATTCTTCTTTCTTGTCGATGAGGCCGTCTCTTCTAGCCTTGTACATTGCGACTCTGAAGATACAGGCTCCGGCAATCAAGGTTGCAAACATCGTAATGACTAGGTATAGTAGGTTTGTTTGAACATCAAGTGAGCTTTGGTGGAGGATGGAGAATCTTATGCTGTTGAGAAAATATGTAATTGGCAAAGCGCTTGATATGGTTTGGCCCCAGGGCGGAAGAATTTGAGGCGCAAACACAACTCCGCCAAACAGGTAGAGGATTCCAGATACATATTCGGTTAGCATGAACTGCACTTTTGATGTCATGATGTTTATTCCACACAGTATGAATCCGATCGCCATGAAGCAGACTATTCCTAACATCAAACTCATAGCCAGCACCGAGAAGTCGATTCCTAACCAGTTAACTGGGATCTGCACTCCAAGGAAACCTTGGAAAATGAGAACTCCAAAGCTCAGAGTCAGGATCAACGACATTGAGGCATTCATGACGCCATTCAGAGCTCTGCCAACGATGTACCATGACAATGAGCCTGGAGTCAAATAGATGTGCTTCAAGACTTCGTAATGGGCTCTATCCTCGTGAATCAGCATGCTCATCGTCTGGGTTACTTGGAGCAAGTAGAGGAAGAATGTGTTGCCGATGAACATGTAAGCGAAATATTGAGAGTTCAACGCGCCTCCTGAGGCGAAGCTTCCAATAAGGAAAACAAAGCCTACGATCAAAAGTCCTGCGATAGGTCGGATCATATAATAAATGGCAAACACCAACGGATCAGCCCAGTTGGTCTCAACCTTCCACCCGACCCATACAGCCTGCTTGATAGTTCTTAGAATCGCGTTCACTGCCATCTCAAAGTCAACCTTCCTTCTTTCTTGCCCAAGTTCTCCATATAGTTCAAGGCTAACTTGGCCAACGGCATCAGAATCAAAATGAAAATGACCAGTGAGATCACGTCGACCCAAACGCTTGCAATTCCTTGACCTTGAATCATGACTCTTCTGACGCCGTCCAACCCGAAAGTCAAGGGAATCAAAGAGGCGAACAGCTGAATCGCAAAGGGCAAAAAGTTAGTTGGAAAATATGATCCTGAAAGAAAGTACACTGGTTCCTGAAGAAGACTAGCGGTGTGATAGGCTTCCCTCCCATAAAGCATGAACAGGGAAGCAAACAACATTCCTAAAGCGTAAACAGCTGTAATTGTAAGCAAGAAGATCAGCGCAGCAGTCAAAGGTTCGTTAACCTTCAGTGGCGCTTGGAAAATTATTGTCCCAGCCACAAAAATCACTACAGCTCTCAAAGTCGTGTTTACAATTCCTCCTAAAGCCATTCCGAGAAGAATTGCCATTCTGGAAATTGGGGCAACAAAATAAGATTCTAAGGTGCCAGTTTCCTTTTCCCAATAAAACTGCGCTGACATGTCCCAGAGAACGTTGACCCAGAAAGCGATCATAGTTCCTCCGATGACGACAAAACCCGCGAACTCTGCTGGCGCATTCAGCATTTTGTAGAGGTAGATGTAGGCACTTAGGGTCAAAATGGGGATAATCATGTCGGCAACTACCCATAGAGGCTCTCGAATTTCGCCTTTGACTCTCACCCACAATCTGGCGTAAGCCACTCTCAGATTATTGATTAGTTGCTCACGCATTGGCATTGGCTTCTTCTTCCTCAAAGCCGCGACCGACTAAACTAATGTAAACATCTTCAAGCGTGGGCTCGGCCTTGTTGATCGACAGAATCTTCAACTTTTGCCTCTCTAGCTTTGACATCATGTCTGAAAAAGTTTCCTCGTCGCGTACTATCACTTTCAGCGTAGTCGTGTCTGATTGAATACTGCGAGTCTGCGAATATCCGACAACGCCCGAGGCTTTTTCCATAAAACTGAAATCTGCCTGAACGGAAGAAACTTCAACTCTCATTATGACATTTTCTTTAAGATTCTCCTTAAGCGTTAGCGGATTGTCACATGTTAGTATTCTTCCATTGTCGATTATAGCTACGCGGTCGCACATTTCATCCGCTTCAGCCATGTAATGGGTCGTCAACAGAACCGTGCCTTTTCTTTCTCTCTTAGCCCAGTCAACGATGTAGGACCGTAATTTCTTCGAAGTTAAGACATCTAAACCCAACGTGGGCTCGTCGAGAAAAAGGATCTTAGGATCGCTAAGCAATCCTCTTGCAAGGTTAAGCCTCTGTTTGTAGCCGGTGGATAGCCTAGACATTCGGGTTTTGTCGTATTCTACAAAGTCTAGGTCCTTCATCAGAATCTTAGTCTTTTCCTTTGCCACAGAGGATGATAAGCCGTAGAGTTGCGAGAAAAACCACAGATTTTCTCGTGCAGTCAGTATTCCGTATCCTGGCGTTTCGCCTCCTGAAACTAAGCTTATGATTTTTCTGACTTTGTCTGGTTCTTTGACCACGTTGAATCCGCCGACGTAGGCTTCGCCTTCAGTTGGAAGCAGAAGGGTCGTCAGGATTTTTATCAGCGTGGTTTTACCCGCTCCGTTGGGTCCAAGAAGCCCGAAGATTTCTCCTTCCTTGATTGAAATGGAAACTTTGTTTAGAGCTGTCACTGATTTATCATGTGCCTTGAACGTTCTGACTAGTTCTCGAGTCTCAACGCCATATTGCATTGCAGTCACGAGCCAACAGAAAATGCAAACCTTCATAGTTAAGAATTTCTATCTCGAAGTGTCAAGCTAGGCAGACACGAAAGCGCGCGCTAGGGTCTATGAAAACTCACTAAAACAGCAATTAGTACGGCAACGATAATAGGAAAAGGAAAGCAAAAGTATCCAACTATGAACCAGGCAATCGGAACAAGGAAAATCATCAGCCAAAACAATAATCCCAAAATAGTTTCAAAACTAAGTTCAATATGCTTCAGCAGCTTCAACGCTTCTGGGTCTATATAAGCGCATATAACAGCGGGTAGATAAATCATTGATAGCTGAGAGTCTCCGCTAAAGCCCAGAAGATAGAAAGAGAGCAACCCCAGAATCTTCAAAATCTCAACCAAACTATTAAGAATGCTCTCCGGATTCCCCAAAGAACCCTCCCATCTTCAACCATTGCAAGAGCCTAAAAAGCCTAAGACGCTGCTTCGACAGATACCGAAAAAGAACAGCCTACAAATATGAAAACCCCAGAATCCTAAACATCACACTTCACACCCTGCGACATTGGAAGGCAACGATGGAGTATCATAAAACCAAAGATATCCTCCATGTTATGCGTGTCCTGGGCCACAAAAGCATAAAGAATACGCTCGTTTACACGCAGCTCGTTGACTTCAAAAACGACGACGAATACGTCTGCAAAGTTGCCAAGACAGTTGAAGAAGCTAAAACTCTGATAGAGAATGGCTTCGAATACGTCTGCGAAATGGGTGACATCAAACTGTTCAAGAAAAGAAAGTGAAAATGTCGAGAGTTTGTCTGTGGTGCCGAGGGCCGGATTTGAACCGGCGACAAATGGGGATATCTCCCGATATCCTCTACATAGTCCTTATAAGCTACGGAGACCATAAATTCTAGTGAGCAGATAATCGGAGCAGCACTCCACTTCTATAAAAATAATTGTCCCGATCTGCAAAAACTTATTAACATTTCAAACAACCATAACTAACATTTCGGTGAGTAACTTGGTCACAGCACTCATAATGTGTAAAATGCAGGTTGGAATGGACGAAAAGGTGATTGCAGAAATAAAAAAGTTGGAGCAAATACAAGAAGCCAGCGTCACTTATGGAGCATATGACCTTGTAATCAAAGTGAATTTCAAAACCATTGAAGAACTCGACAAGTTTCTATTCGGAAAGATAAGGAGAATACCAGGCATCATAGAAACTTCAAGCATGATAGTGGCAAAACAAGTAGTCTAAGGTACGTCTAACCGAGGTCTAGCGGCTCAAAAGTGTGGTGTTCGATCCCTTCTTTTTCGCAGATTTCTAAGATTTTTGAAACAGCCTTCAAATCCAGACTTTTTATCTTTTCTTCCTGAGGCCCAGTGATCTCTACTATGATGCCGCTGCCTGAAACTCCGCAGCAAGCGTATACGTTTTTGTAAACGTTTATGTGATATTTTGGTGGAACGCCTACCTCTTCTACAGCGGATTTGACCATTTGAATTATGTGATCTATGTTTGCACTCGTGGTCTTAATGAAGTAGCATTCCCTACAACTGACTTTTGTCATTAATCTACTCCCGTCAGAGTTGATGCCTACTTGAGCGAACAATTGAATAATATTGTGTTTCCTTAATAAGATTATTCGATAGCTTAGAGAAGCGTAGACAAAGAAAAAAGGGGTTAGTGAGAGACATCTCTACCATTACTTCTTCTATCTATGGTTTCTTCGGCGGTTTTTCAAAGTAGCCAGTCAGCTAGGGTAATTTGGTACGTGTTGTAGTATTTTTTGGCAGTCACTATCCCTCGTGTGGAGAGGCGGTAAAGAATTCTGTGGGTTTTGACTCTGGTGAAACCAGTTTTCCTTGCGATGTCGCTTTGAAGCATTGTTCCACTAGCGTTCATCAACAATTCGACAACTTTCTTTTCATCATCCTTCAAGACTCTCATGACGGCTGCGAGTGACTTTTGCTCCTTTGGTAAAGCTGTTTCATTCGAAGGCTTTTGTTTAATCTCTGGAAACAAGGCCATGTAAGCCAGCAATTCAACCGCGAACGTTGTAGGCACAATGAGGATTGGAATCCAAATGTAGAGTTGCGGACCCATTCCTCGACCCATCCCTGGAGATTCCCTCGGAACGTAAAGATAAATCAGGAAATATGCGAGCGTTCCCAGCACAACTGAGAACAGTAAGAGTGTAACTATTATTCTAACTCGCATGTTCCATGCACAAAACATCTAAATCACCTTGTCTTATAAGCTGTTTCACTTTTTGAAACGTTTTGTTACACCGAACGTCTAAATCCCATCTCAGCCATGGTCTTTTTGACGAATCAAACGGGGGTGAAAACGAATGAATGGAAAAGTAAAAGCTGCCCTAATAGCTACACTGATTCTGGGCGTCATCGCATCAGCCATCTATGTGGCGCCCACATTAGCGTATATAAATGGCACAACCGACCAGACGCGTGACAGAGACATGGACAGAATCAGGGATAGAGACTGCGCCTGTAACTGCGACCAAGCCCAAAATCAAACACGCACTCGCCTTCGCCTTCAAGAGTGCGTTCAAGATCAAACCGTAACTGAACCACTGAACTGGCAGTATCAGTATGGGCATCAGTATAGACATCAAAACATGCTTTCACCGTGATATTGCAGCGTTGTCCAAGAAAACCCTTTACTTTTTTCTTTTAGTATTGTGAAAAAATATTTTGACCAGTTCTCGAAGATGGAAAGTGACATTTTTAGGATTTCTGGCTTTATTTGTTCTCTTCATCATACTTCTTGAGTCTGAAGCTTTGCCTCCCTCTAGATAGTTATTGCTGTGAGAGTTTTGCTTGGATCTTTGATCGAACTTCTGGTTTGACCGGTCCTATCTTGCTAATCCTAGTGTTTGTGGTTTCGAATATGTTGAGGATTTTGTCATATTGCGGCAGGGTTGTGGTGATTGAAATCAGTCTTAGTGGTTCAACTCCATAGGGTCCCAGTTCCTTCTTCAGCTGTGTTAGGTAGTCTCTTACCTGGTCTTCTTTGAATAGGCTGTCGTCGCCTTCGATAAATATTACACCGTCTGCACCAGAGGCAAACGCCTGCATCACGTGTTTTAGACCGACTCGTCCAACGCTTGGCACGCTGATTATGCGCACGTTAGGCGTGTAACTCGACCGTGTTTGCCCAACCAGGTCAGCTGACCCGTAGGCTGTGTTCTTTTCTATGAACGCCACGAGTTTTGGATGTGTCTCGCCTTCGCTTACTCCTTTAATCTGCGCCATCAACTGTTCATCGGTGCTGTGGAGCAGATCAATGGCTTGTTGGGGACAGCGCGGCACGCACACGCCACATCCGATGCATGAGATAGGGTTAATGACGACTCCTCCTTCAACTGAAGACGTTATCGCCCCAACTGGACAGACTTTTATGCACACACCGCAGCCGTTGCATTTTTCAGATATAATGTAGGCCACTTCAGGCGAAACCGAGATTTCACCCTTGCCCACAAACGTTGCCACACGAGAAGCGGTTGCCATAGCCTCGAGGGTTGTTTCTCGCACGTCTTTGGGACTCAAAGCGCAACCCGCCACAAAAACACCTTCACGGTGGCTGTCAACAGGTCGAAGCTTAAAGTGTCTCTCCGAATAGAATCTGTCGCCACTCAACTGAATGCCCAATTTTTTAGACAGCTCCGCAGCCGACGGATGAGGAGTAACGGCTACACTGAGCACAACCAAGTCAAACAAGCCTTCAATGTCTTCGCCCAGCAACGTGTCTTCTGCCCTAACCATGATTTTGTCTCCACCAACAGGCGTAACTTCGGCTACTCTTCCGCGTACAAACTTTACGTTATGGTCCAGCGCCTTAGCGTAGAACTCCTCGTAGCCTTTGCCGTCAGCCCTTATGTCCATGTAAAATATCCAGGGTTCAGCCTCTGGAAACGCTTTTTGAAGCAACAACGCTTGTTTAATCGCGGCCATGCAGCCAATCTTGCAGCAGTATTCTTCACCCTTGCTGTTGGTTGTTATCATGCGACTGCCAACGCAGAGGATGAAGGCCACTTTTTTCGGCGGCTTCCCATTTGACGGCTTGTGCAACCCCTGCAACATCAAACGTTCAAACTGCAGATTGGTCACAATGTCTGGATGCTGCCCGTAACTGTACTCTTCCAACGTCTTCGGGTCAATCTGTTCGAAGCCTGTGGCGGCTACAATGGCGCCGACGTCCAGTTCAATTGTCTCTTCCTTCTGGTTGAAGTTGACCACATGCGCCTTACAGAACTTCTCACAAACGCGGCAAACACCCTTAGTGAAGTACAGACAGTGGTCTGTGTCAATCGCATACGCGCGAGGAACAGCCTGCTTAAACGGTGAATAGATCGCTTTCCGCTCAAGCAAGCCAGCTTCAAATTCGCTTGGAACCTTAACAGGACACTTCTTGGCGCACTCGCCACAAGCGGTGCAACCTGGATCCACATAACGAGGTTTCTTAGTAATCAACACACGATAATTGCCAGGTGTCCCCTCAATCGCTGTAGGCTCAGCCATGGTAATAATTTTTATGTTAGGATGCTGCGAGGCGTACACCATCTTAGGTGTGAGAATACACTGCGAACAGTCCAATGTTGGAAAGGTTTTGCTCAACTGCGCCATGTGCCCACCAATACTGGGACTTCGCTCAACAAGGTATACTTTGAAACCCTTGTCCGCCAATTCAATTGAGGTCATAATGCCTGCAACGCCGCCTCCGATGACCAGAACATCTTTGTTTACCGGCATGCTCTTTGGTTCTAGAGGCTGAAGGTTCTTTGCGCGCTCTACAGCGCCTCGTATTAGGTCAATAGCCTTAGCTGTTGCCGCTTCCTTATCGCTGTGAACCCAACTGCACTGTTCACGGATGTTTACCATTTCAAGAAAGTAGGGATTCAATCCAGCCGCTTTCACGTTCTGCTTAAACGTGTCCAAATGCATCTTAGGCGTGCAGGAAGCCACAACCACTCGGTTTATCTCTTGTTCTTGGATCCCTCTGGCTATGAGTTCTTGACCTGGGTCGCTGCAGACGTACTCGTAGGTTTCGGCGATTTTCACTCCCGGAAACTTGCTGACGGCTTCCTTAACCTTGGCAACATCGACTGTGTCGCTTATGTTTCCGCCGCAGTGGCAAATGTAAACGCCTATTTTTCTTTCTTCAGATTGTGTCATTTTGATGTGTCTCCTCTGTTTTTGAGACGATTCTGATGCAGGGTTTAGAGTAACCATAAGAGCAAATTCCAACTTTTAAGAATCTCGCTCTTTTTGCGTCAGGCTTGACATAAGGCGGCTTATTAAAAGAATCTTTATTAGACCCCAAAATCACTACACTTTACTCTCCATCAAACCCAATAGGGGAAAAAGAAGACTTGGCAGCACCTGAGAAAAGGGTTGTGAAGCTTGATGAACTTGACAGCAGATTCGCTGAGGCTGTTGCCAAGGCAGGCGGAGAAAAAATCAACTCTTGCATCCAATGTGGGACATGTACAGCTAGCTGTCCATCTGGCAGGAGAACCGCCTTCAAAACGCGCCAGCTGATTCGAAGGGCGCTATTAGGTTTTAAGGAACCCGTGCTCTCAGACAAAGACTTGTGGTTGTGCACCACTTGTTACACATGCCTAGAGCGTTGTCCAAGAAGCGTCGACCCTACAGATGTCATACTGGCCATAAGGACAATGGCTGTTCAATCCGGACACATGCTTGATCGACACAAACTTGTTGCCAGCCTAGTCATGAAGTCTGGTCACGCCGTTCCAATAGATGAAACAAATCGAAAACTGCGAGCCAGCCTAGGCTTAACCGAGCTTCCGCCTACTACCCACAGGTTCAGCAACGCGTTGGCTGAGGTTCAGCAACTCGCGAAGAAAACAGGCTTTGACAAAATTGTCGGCTACGAATGGAAATAGCGAAGTGATTATTCATGGCTGCAACCAAGTCTTACGCGCTGTTTCTCGGTTGCATAATTCCAAACCGCTATCCGGGAATAGAGTTAGCCGTACACAACATTGCACCGGCGTTGGGAATAGAACTCAGAGACATGGAAGGAGCTTCTTGCTGTCCCGCACCAGGTGTGTTCAAGTCATTCGACAAACCAACATGGTTGGCGTTGGCAGCTCGAAACCTCTGCATAGCCGAATCCATGGGCTGTGACATCGTAACTCTCTGCAACGGTTGCTATGGCTCCTTAAAGGAAGCAAATAAAATTTTGAAGGAAAACAGCGAGCAGAAGGAAAAAGTAAACAATTTACTGAAAGAAATGAACAAAGAGTTCAAGGGCACTATAGAAGTCAGACACTTCGTTGAGCTTCTCTACCGAGACATTGGGTCAGCTCAAATAGGCAACTTGGTTAAGAAACCATTAAACCTGAAGGTTGCAGTGCAGTACGGATGCCACTTGCTGCGTCCAACAAAGTATAGGGAAATCAAGAGTTCTGAACGCCCCAAGTTTTTGGACGAACTCGTTGAGGTTTTAGGAGCCAAAAGTGTTCCATACAGAGACAAAATGATGTGCTGTGGAGCCGGCGGCGGAGTGAGAACCGCAGCCCTAGATGTCTCATTAGACATGGCTAGGGAGAAACTCCAAAACATAAGGGATGCGGGCGCCGACTTGATCGTGAGTCCATGCGCCTTCTGCCACCTTCAACTAGATCGAGGACAGATTGAAATCCGCGATAAGACCGGCGAATTCTTCAACATTCCAGTGCTGCATTACGTGCAGTTTTTGGGTCTCGCTCTCGGGCTGCCGCCAGAAAAACTGGGCGTATACAACAATGCCGTTTCAACTGAGTCGGTCATTCAAAAAATACAGTAGCTTAGAACCGTATTCACATTTTTCATTTAATATCTCATTTTCTTTTTCAAACAATGATTATCAATATATCAGCGAAGTAACCCTTCAATAAACATAGGAGTCAATGGTGCTTGAGGGTTGAAATCAAGGTCAGCGGCACAGTTCAAGGCGTAGGTTTTCGACCCTTCATTTATCGGATAGCAGTTGAAAACAGATTGGTTGGTTACGTGCGAAACCGTGGAGACGCCTCGGTAGAAATTGTAGTCGAAGGCAAACAGCACGATGTACAAAATTTTCTCCACGAATTAAAGACGAAAAGGCCGGCTCTCGCTCACATTCATGAGATAACCACAAATTATGGTGAAGACACAAATGAGTTTGAAAAGTTCTCCATCGTGAAAAGTTCTGAAAACGTGGAACTTTCGGGCTCAGTCATTCCACCCGACGTTTCCATCTGTGATGAATGTCTGAGCGAGCTTCGAAACCCGAAGGATGTGCGCCACAACTATTTTTTCATAACCTGCACGGACTGTGGACCACGTTACACCATTATTGAACGAGTGCCCTACGATCGATCGAACACAACCATGCAAGAGTTTATCATGTGTGACTTTTGCCAGAAAGAATACTCCGATCCCGCTAACCGTCGTCTTCACGCCCAAACGGTTGCCTGCCCTAAATGCGGACCAAAGGCCTACCTGACAAGCAATGATGGAGAACCATATGAGAGTTCAGATCCAATTCGAGAAGCTGGCAAACTCTTAGAAGAGGGCTATATTGTGGCGATTAAGGGCTACGGAGGCTTTCACGTGGCAACTGCAACCACAAGGTCGGAGCCGATTGCCAAGCTTAGAACTGTGAAGCATCGGAAACAGAAACCGTTTGCCATCATGGCTCGCAACCTGGAAACAACGCGGTCGTTTGCCGAAGTGAGTCAAAAAGAAGCTGAACTGCTCACATCCTACATAAAGCCTATTGTCTTATTGAAGAAAAGCGGAGATTACCACCTTTCCGAACTGATTGCACCAAGCTTACACAATGTTGGAGTCATGCTTCCATACACTGGCTTACACTATATGCTGTTTGATGATGTTCGAGAACCCGCCTTCGTTATGACGAGTGCCAATCCACCTAACGAGCCAATAGTTATGGACAATGAGGAAGCTATCAAAAAAATAGGCAACATAGTTAACTTTTTCCTCTTTCATAATAGGCTAATTGCTCAACGATGCGACGACTCGGTTGTTCGTGTTCACGGAAAAAACATAAGTCTGATTCGCAGGTCGCGTGGATACGCACCTGAACCTGTTCAACTGAAATGGTCATTTAAAGCTAATGTTTTAGGAGTGGGCGCCGAACTTAACGCAACCTCGTGCATTTTAACAAAGAATAGAGCTTTCTTATCACAGCACATTGGAGACGTGGAAAACCTTGAGACATTTCGCTTCTTAAAAAACGCCACAAGCCACCTCATGCGCTTAACCAACACTTCGGTTGAGGCTGTGGCATGTGATTTGCATCCTAAATTTACCACAACGATGCTGGCTCACGAACTTGGAAAAGAGTTCAACTGCCCCGTGATCGCTGTTCAACATCATCACGCTCACGCAGCAGCCCTTATGGCGGAGCATGGCGTAGACGAACTGGTTGCCATAGTCTGCGATGGCTACGGCTACGGCTCAGACAGCGCCGCTTGGGGTGGAGAAATCCTACACTGCAATCGAAAAGGCGGATTCCAACGCTTGGGAAGCCTTCAACCCCAACCCATGATTGGAGGCGACTTGGCAACATACTATCCACTGCGGATGGCGGCGGGAATCCTCCGAAACGTTATAGACGTGCAAAAATGGTTGTATACCAACCATATGCGTCTGCCTCATGGAAAGAAAGAGGTTGAAATCATCCTTCATCAGATGAAACACGGGTCGTTTCCGTATACCACGAGTACAGGTCGAATTTTAGACGCAGTTGCAGCCATATTAGGAATTTGTTACGAACGCACCTACGAAGGTGAACCTGCCATGAAACTGGAGTCAACCGCTGTAACAGGAAGAGACATTTTGAAACTTGAGCCCAAAATACGAAACAACACGGTCGACACAACTACCCTAGTTTATGAAATATTCAAACACAGAAACACTTTTTCAGTCTCTGACCTTGCCTTTTCAGCTCAATCCTATTTAGCTCGGAGTTTAGCTCAGCTTGCCATGAAGGAGGCGGAACGTCTCGGCGTCAAAGCCGTCGGCTTTTCAGGCGGAGTTGCCTACAACGAACACATTACATCCGTTATGCGCAGTGTTATCGAGCAAAACGGACTAAGGTTTATTGTTCACGAGTTGGTGCCTCTAGGCGACGGCGGCATATCGCTTGGACAGGCTGTGGCTGCAGCTTGGCAGATAGAAGCAGGTGCGCCGACTTGACTAACCAATACGCCTTATATCTGGCTGTTTCCAAATATAAGTGATGGAACATGTGTCTCGCAATTCCGGCTAAAGTAATTGAAATTCATGGCGACACGGCTAAGGTCGATTTTGGAGCCGGAACCACGCGAGACGTGAACGTTTCGTTGGTTGAAGCTAAGGTGGGTGAATACGTTATCGTGCACGCTGGCTACGCAATTGAGATTTTGGATCAGAAGGCTGCTGAGGAAACCTTGGCTTTGTGGAATGAAATCCTAAGCAAGTATGAGAATTCAGACTCCAATTCTTAGGGTGAGGCTGATTAGGGCTTGCACGAGTTTTCCATGACAAAGCAGATTGTAGACAGCATCCTTGAAGAAGCGGTAAAGCACAACGCCAAGCGCGTGAGTGAGGTTCACCTCGTTATCGGAGAGTTTACGTTTCTCGGCGAAGAAGCCGTGCGAGCTGCATATGAGGTGTTGATTAAAGGTACAATACTTGAGGGTTCAAAACTCGTAATCGAGGAGAAAGAGGGATATGTTAAGTGCCGAAACTGCGGCTATGAGGGAGCGGTTCATTTTCCTCATGAACATGAGCATCATGAAGAGCTTCCAATAATTCGCTGTCCCAAGTGTGGAGGCACAGTGGATATACTAGACGGAAAAGACTGCGTTGTCAAGAGTGTGAAGCTGGTCGTTTAACAAATGAGTTTAGAACAGTCGAGGTTTCGAGACGCAGCCCTAGCCAAACGGTTGGTTGAGCACATCCGCAAGGTTGCGCCCTCTTATCTAGTTAAGATTTGTCACGTTTGTGGCACTCACGAGTGGACCATAAGCAATTATGGGTTGAGGGCTCTCCTTCCCGAGTCTGTTGACGTTATTGCTGGACCCGGTTGCCCTGTCTGTATTGTTCCCGCAGCTGAAATTGACGAAGCCATAAAATTGGCGTTAGAGAAGAACGTAACCATTGCGACGTTTGGTGATCTGGTTCGGGTTCCCGCCTCCAGCATGTCGCTTCAAGACGCAAGGGCGCGGGGTGGAGATGTTCGCGTTGTTTACAGTGTCATCGATGCAGTCAGGATGGCTGAGAAAGAATCAGACCGTGACTTCGTTTTCTTTGCAGTTGGATTTGAGACCACGGCGCCTTCTACGGCTGTTGAAGTTTTGAAAAAGTCGCCTCGTAACCTCAGCTTTTTGGTTTCGCATCGTTTGATTCCGCCAGCGATGGAATTGTTGTTAGGTGTGAACGACCTGCGTATCAACGGGTTTATTGCGCCGGGTCACGTTTCAACCATAATCGGTATGAAACCCTACGAGGTGTTTCCCAACGCTTACCGCATGCCTACTGTTGTAGCTGGTTTTGAACCCTTAGACGTTCTTTTCGCAATTTCGATGCTACTACAACAGATAAATAAAAATGAAGCCAAATTAGAGAACGAATACAGCCGAGTTGTGGCATGGGACGGCAACGTTAAAGCCCAGAAACAAATCGCCCAGGCTTTTGATGTAACTGATGGAAACTGGCGCGGCTTAGGCAAGATTCCAGCCTCAGCTCTAGCTTTGAAGGAAGAATACGGAGAGTATGATGCACGCAGTAAATACAACGTGAAGGTTGTGGGCGCCAGAGACATTTTGCCAGGCTGCCTCTGTCACCTAGTCATGATTGGAAAGATAAAGCCGCCTGAATGTAGCCTATACATGAAGGCATGTACGCCGCAAACGCCAAAAGGCGCGTGCATGGTCAGCATGGAGGGCACATGCAGAATATGGGCAAAGCATACGTTCGGTAGATAGTTAGTTTCTTTTTCTTGGAAATTTCTCCGCTTCTTTCAATATCGACTCTGCATAGCTTACGCATTTTTCAGCAATCTCCCTGACTTACTTGAGAGGTAATTGATAGTGGTGTTCAAGGACGTGATGGTATACTTCTGGTGGTGCAAGGGCATCAACTGCTTTTTGCACAACCTCGCTTAAGGCTGGATGAATGTGCATTGCTTGAATTATGGGTCCTGCGCTTTGCTCATGGGTATATATCAGGTTTATTATCTCCTGAATGAGAACAGAGGCGTGCGGTCCAATGATATGTGCCCCCAAAATCTCCATGGCACCCTTTAGAACTATAACTTTGACAAAGTAATTCTCCTTGACATCCATGGCCTCGCCCTTAGCTGTGTCCGCATATCTATGGCTTCCAATTAGCACATTGTTCTCGCCGTATTTCTCTATGGCTTCTTTCTCTTTAAGCCCGACGCTTGCAATTTCAGGATAAGTGAAAACAGCGTGTGGAACAGTGTGGTAATCCGCCTTAACCATCTTTTTCAAAATGGCATTATAGTATACGACCTGAGCTTCATAATTTGCTTTATGCTTGAATGGGTATTTGCCATCGGCGTCGCCTAAGGCCCAAACATTCGGCTGCGAGGTCTCTAGATATTCATTAACTACAATCCATCCTTCTTTGTCTGTTTTTATTCCTCCCCTTTCGGGATGAAGTATGTCTGTGTTCGGTCCTCTTCCAGAAGCGACCAGTATTTCTTCTGCTGTTACTTCTATCGTTTTTCCATTCTCTCTGTTAACTGCAACCAGTTTTTTCATACCTTTCGCTGTTTTTTCTGCTTCACGCACCTCGTGGTTGGTGAAAATCGTCATGTGCTTTTGCAGCTCTCTTTTTGCCAGTGCTGAAATTTCTGGTTCTTCATCGGGGAGGAATTGGGGATTTCTACCAATTATCGTAACCTTTGATCCCATGGTTGAAAGGAAATGGCTGTATTCTGCAGCTATGTATCCTCCACCAATGATGGCGATGCTTTCCGGTAACCGATTCAGTTTAAGGAGTGTATCGCTGGTCAGGTAACCTATTTCTGCAATTCCCTTTATCGGAGGAATTACAGATTTAGATCCTGTGCAAAGAATAATCATTCTTGATGTTATGGTTTCATCGCCAACCTTTAATATGCATGGGGCTGTAAATTCGGCTATAGCTGGATAATAATCTATGTTTTTAGAGTTAGAAAGCCCTTTTCGAATCCTGTCTGTCTCAGTATAGATAATTGTCCGCATCCTCTCCATGATCTTTCCAAAATCTATTTTCTTAACTTCAACGTCTATGCCAAATATCCCTGCTCTTTCTATTGTTCTCACCAGTTCAGCAGGGTAAATCAAAATTTTTGACGGTATACAGCCTCGTGTTAGACAAATTCCGCCAGGTTCATCCTTATCTATGACGGCAACTTTTATGTGCGGATTGTCTTGAATCACGGTGTTCACAATATTCATAGCGGAGCCTGAGCCTATCACTATCAAATCGTATTTCTTCATATCAAACACCGTCAGTTTGCCAATATAGAAATTGTAAAATCCTATAAATAACTGCACGTTTCAACAAAATTTTTAATACTCTACTCTTCCTTGACGCACAACCGTAACATCAGTGTCCTATCTTTGCCGCGATTGCTTCAGCCACTTCGCTTGTTTTTGCATTTCCGCCCAAGTCGTAGGTTAACACTTTGCCCTCCCTTAAGGCGTCAAAAACAGCTTTCTTCACAGTGTTCGCTGAGTCTTTTTCGCCTAGATATTCGAGGAGCATTTGCCCAGCAAATATTGTGGCGATGGGATTAACCTTATTTTGTCCAGTGTATTTGGGCGCTGAACCATGCACAGGCTCGAACATGGCGTAGTTCTCGCCGATGTTTGCGCCTGCAGTCAGTCCGAGTCCGCCAACGAGTTGTGCTGCTTCGTCGGATAGTATGTCACCGAAAAGGTTTGTTGTAACTATTACGTCGAAGGCTTCAGGTTGTTTGATGAGCTGCATCGCCATGGCGTCTATGTGATAGTTGTCAACGGTTACCTCTGGAAACTCTTTGGCTACGTGCAACACAGCTTGGTTGAAGATTCCATCTGTGCGTCTCAGAATGTTCGCCTTGTGAACGTACGAAAGATGCTTTCTTCTCTGAGCTGCGAGTTTGAAGGCGAATCGAGCTATTCTTTCGCTGGCTTCTCTGCTGATGACACGCATGGCCACCGCCATGTCCTCACTTATGTCGAATTCTATGTTGGAATATAGGCCTTCAGTGTTCTCTCGCACAATTATTAGGTCAATGTTAGGTTTCAGAGAGGGCACATGGGGCAGGGAAGAGCAAGGCCTAACATTTGCGTATAAGTTGAACAATTTTCTGATTTGGAGAGCAACGCTTGGTGGAGCATCAGGCGTTTCAGGCGTGGTCATGGGGCCTTTCAAACAAGCTTCGGTTGTTTTCAACATTTCAATGGTTGAAGGCGGCAAATTTGTTCCATGCTTGGAGATGCAGTTGAATCCTGCTTCTCCCCAGACTAGGTCAAGTTTATAGGTTCCAGACTTTTTCTCCGCTGCCTTCAGTACTTTGACGCATGCGTCCACCACCTCAGGTCCGATGCCGTCTCCTGCAAGGACTGCCACTCTGTGGATCTTCATGGCGCTGTCTCCTAACATGCTCTATTTTGTGGGCTTTGTGTAGTTAAGCAAGCCGTTGGCTGATTAATATGTTTTCACCCATGCAACACAAGTTATTTATGGTCAATCTGCCGTTGTTAGTGGACGAGAGGAGTTTTAGAGTCAAGCCGCATGGAGGATTAGATGAATATGCAACGCAAACTTAGCTCCAAGCAAATGGTTCTTAAATATAGCTCGCCGCCGAAAGAGGTTCCATTTTCCATAAATGAGTACCTGAAACGGCTGAGTCGCGTCCAAGAGGTCATGACTCGAGAGAAAATAGATCTTCTCTATCTATCAGCTCCAGAGAATCTCTTCTACATAAGCGGATATCAAGCAGAATGGTATCAGTCTCAAAGCCCCAAGATATGGCCGCCTGCCAGCGGAATCGCCATTCACGCAGATCATGACAAATTCATACACTTTGACACAGAAGAGGAAGAGGTCCTAGCTCGGTACACGAGCATATCTGAAGATACTCGAATATACCGACAGACCGCTGAAACAACGGGCATGCCTTCTTGGATAGTGCAAGAACTGAAGAAGGAAAGATGGCTCCCAGGAACCGTGGGCCTCGAAATGTGGAGCTACCGGCCAAATCGAGCGGTCAGTGAAATGTTTCAGAAAGAATTGGAAAAGGAAGGCTGTAAAGTAGTTGACGGAACAGACGTGGTAAGGGAGGTCCGCGCCGTCAAGTCTCCTCAAGAGATTGCTTATACAGAAAAAGCAAATGAAATCGCCGAGGTTGGCATTAAGGCAGCAATGGAATCAATGAGGCCAGGCATGACTGAGCTTGATGTTTATGGAGAAATCGTTAATGCTATGGCAAAGGCAGGTGGTGAAAACCCTGCGCTACCTGTTCTGGTTACATCTGGACCTAAGTGTGCCTGTTTGCACGCATTGGCGAGCCGAAAGAAAATTGAGAAAGGCGAAGTTGTTAACATTGATGTCTGCGGCGTGTTTAATCGATATCACGCCGATATGGCGCGAACCTTTTCCATGGGGAAACCAAATCCCGACGTGGCAAGGGTTGTTGAGTTGTCAGCCAGAGCTTTTGATTTAATAGGCGAATTGATCAGACCAAATCTACCGGTCGCCGAATTTAACCAAAAGATGAAGGCGTATTATCAAAAGGCTGGAATTGCGCAAGACAAATGGTGGTTCGGCGGCTATGAACTTGGAATTGCTTTTCCTCCTGACTGGGTTTGTCAATTCGTTTATGACGTGGAATTTGACGCTGGAGATCAGCTGTTTGTCCCGGGAACGGTTGTCAATTTCGAGAGCAATTTCTATCTTCCACACAAAACTGGAGTATCATATCAAATCAATACCTTAATCTTCACCGAAAAACAGGCGAAAGTTCTGGGCAAAATTCCCAATGATATGATTGTAATTGAAAGATAAGCGCGCGCTCCATCTAAAGAGTCGAGAGTGGTTTTGAGAGAGGTAACGTGACTAGAAATGCGAAATCCTGACGAATTATTCGCGCATTTGCTATGTTTGAGTTTTAGGTCTTTGGCTTACCGTGGGCAACTCTGGAAATTTCTCTTTTGCTCGTTCTTCGGCTATTGTTGCTGCTTCAGCCAGTATTTTCTGCGCTTCTCCGCTTGATGTAGCAAAGTCTAGTGTGAATCCCGTGGTTTGTCCGGCGTCTCCGATTATTCCGTTGAGTTCTGTTCCGATTTGTTCAAGTTCCCTTCCTGTATCAGGCAAGACACCCGTTATTGCTTTCCTGACGCTGCCGAGTACACGGATGATAGGTCCAAGGGTGAACACCATATCTCCAAGTTCTGTGACTGTCTTCAATCTTAGAACAATCTGTTCTAAGGCAAGTCTTGCATTAATCACGGTTTTTTCGGTTTTTCGTATCTCAGTTAGCTCATTAGCAAAGGCGTTAGCATGTTGCTGATCATGTTTGGAATAAGCCTCGACAACTTTAGCGAATAGGGATTTGTCACGTTCTGATAAGCGGTTGCTGGTTTGGTCGAGTCTTTGGATTTGGCCTTCTAAACGCTGGATCGCGTGGTCTAAGCGTGGCTTCAACCGACTGGGAGAACGAATAGAGTTCTTAACCTTCGAACCGAAAGGCTCAGAGCCCTCACTTTCTCCCCATTTATCATTGAACTTATTCGGCAAATCACTCTGCTCCTAGTTTGACAAGAGCCTATAGCATTTTATTCAATCACTTAACATGACGAAAACACTGTTGTGTATATGTACCTAATATCCCCATGCACTTCAAATCTGAAATTTTAAATACGCGCTACAACTATGGGAGGGCTACACTCTGGAATTGACAACTTCATGTAAAGCACACCTCGCGCGCTATCCAACCTTATGTAGGGGCATCCTAAACCTTTGGCAAGGTTTTATTCGTTGGTAGCTGTTTAGTGTGTGGGGGACCTTGCTCTGAGTCAAAAGTCGTTTTTGGCGAGGATCTGGGGGGCATTTGCTTCCAATATTCAACGTAATAAAACGGCTATCAGAGCGATAACGTTGACCTTTGCGGGAGTCATATCAGTCTCGATTGTTGTCACTGTTTTTGCGTTTTCTTACAGTCCAGAGCTTGCGGACATGTTTGAGTCCTTTAGTGAGCAGGAAAGACGGTACATTGTTATTCCGCCCCCTTACACTGAGACTCTCTATTTCTACATTCTTTTCAACAACATAGGTCATTTCTGGAATCCAATTCGCATGCTTGTTTGGGTGCCTCTGCTTGGCACATTGGTTTTGGGTATTGAGCTTCTGTTGAATGGCATCTTAATAGGGGTGGTGGCAAGTGTTGTCGGAATTCACCGAGGAGTTGCCTATCCCATTCTGGGCCTAGTGCCGCACGGGATCTTTGAGATACCTGCGTTTATTCTTGAATTTGCTTCTATAATTCGCTGGCACGTTACAACTGTTGAGGCGATTATGGCCAAAGTGACTGGAGAAAAAGTGAATGTGGTCAAGCTCAAACTTGGCGTAAAGGACGCTGTTGTTTTGGCTGCGGCTTCGGTGGTGCTTTTTGTGATCGCAGCTTTTGTTGAAACTTATGTTACGCCTCGTTTGCTTGGGCTGTAAGGCAAAAGAAAGGGGATTTTGAGTCTGTTAGGCAAGACTGTTTTCCAAGATGGGTAGTATCTGGTCCTCCATTTTTGTGTGGTATTCGAAGTGTACGTTTGGGTCCTTCAGCAATGTGTAGAGCCAGTATATTCCGAAGAGGCCGGCTGTTATTATCGTTAGAATAAGGTAGAGGGCGAAGCTTCTCTCGAGCAACGGGTCTGTTCTGGTTGGCACTTCGAGTTTGATTCCGGCCTTGCTGAGTATCTTGCTTATTTCTGTCCAGAATGTATCTTCTCTTCTTTCGTGTTTGCTGAAGTCTTTCATGAGGAAGTACCAGACGTATAATAGTGCGAGGCCGTTGAATGGAGCCAGAATGGCCCAGAGCATTGCGCTTTTCTCGGATTCGGTTTCCTCTGCTTTTATTTCTCTGAGAGTTCTGTCTAGGGATCCCAGGTCGAATTCGGCGTCGACCCCTCTCTTCGTCATTGTTTTTTTGATCGTTGCTGTTATGTCTTCGAATAGAAGGATTTGTCTTCTGAAATGATGGTTGCGCCTTTTTACGAGTCTGTATGTGAGTATGATGAACAGGATGAAGCTAGCTATCACTGCCAAGTATAGGCCTGCTGTGGCTGCTGAGAGCAATGGGGTCCATGGGAATGGAGGTAGTTCGCTTGGGGTTGGGGGGAGTTGTACGAGGGAGATGATATATGAGATTAGGACGGACACGAACACCACAGTCCAGATAACGCTAGCAATTATGGGTAGGAGGTAAACGATTATCCACCAGATGGTCATGTTTGTGTCTGTGAAGGTACGCATGTGAGCGTCTTTTTTCAGGTTTTCGATTTCTACGCTCATGTTCTGTTTCACGTTTCCAGTTCGTGGTGCACTATTCTTATGTTGGTTTCGAGACGATAAGATCTTTGTGGTACGATCAGACATGCCTACAGTCATAATCTCTGTCTTCACAATATTTTAAAATTGACTTTGTAGAGAAGTATGGTTCAGAATACTCCGAAAAGCCAGAACAAGCAGCATTTTTTATGCTTGGTCAGTTCCATGAAGGAATAGGAGTTCTTCTAGACAGAAAACTTGTAGACATTGACACAGTTCTGGACCTATTGACGTAGGGGCAGTATGGAGAAAAGTGCAGCCTATAATAGAAGGTTACAGAAAACAACGCAATGATCCATATTACTTTCACTGGTTTGAATACCTCTACAACGAAGTGAAGAAAAGAGAACAGCAACTAGCTTCAAAAACAGCTTGAACGCACAACAACTCTTTTTTCTTTATGTTTTCATTGAATACGAATACCAAGCATAAACAAAAACAGTCTTTTCCAGAGCCTAAGGTTAAAGTTGCACCATATCTTTCTAATATCCTAGTATCCTATTAATAGGCGAAATATTAAGACAATTTGTTTTGTTACTTTTGGATGACGATATTAGGTTTGGCTAGCTACTTGGCAGTAGAGGCACCGAGTCCGATATAGTAACGAGCAGCATGGCAAAACTCTTTGAAATTTGCTTATATTAATGGAAATGATGAGTTGTTTTGAAATGGTTTAGGCTAGGCTAAGTGTTCCATTTTTGTCTCTTGTGATGATGTCTCTTCAAACTTGCCGCTTTTTCAACATTAAAAATTGTAAGGTTGCTCAGCGATTTGCACCGGTGCTGGCAAGTCAAACTAAAAAAATGGGAGGATGTTTGTTGTGCTTGTTTGTTTGCTAATTGGCTTGGAACCAGTAGTCTCCGCGGAGTATGTGGGGCACTGCGTTCCAGAAGATGGCGACGAATATGTGTTCTCGTCCCCTGTTGTATACGTCTTTTGCTGAAATTGTTAGCGATCCATCTGTAATTGTCCAGACGTTTTTCAGCAGTGCCTGTTCGAAGGGGATCATTTTGCTATAGCGTATTTTAGTGCGGAAGCTTGGGTTTCTATAACCAGGGAGTGTTGTTCCAGGCAGTGTTAGGTCTATGACTGCGCCTTCCCAGTTGTTGGGCCAATCTGTTTGCTTGGTTCTTATCCAGCCATCTGTTGTCCAGCCGTCCGTGCCAGCTTCAACATCGTCAAAGAATCCGAGTTCAGGAATAGAGATGTCATCGATGTAGATGCCCTGTTCATTGTATGCTCCATCGGTCCAATAGACGAAGTTCAACTCTATGTTGTGACCGGCAAAGGCGGATAGATCCATTTGTTCTTGGTAGTATCCGTTGCTGAATCCGGTTAGGGCGTTCCATTTACCCTGATCGAAATAGTGTCCAGGCTCTCTGTCAGCTGGAGTGTTTGGATTATCTTGTACGTGAGGTAGGGTTGTGGTTGTTTTAAGCCCTGGAAGCGTTGTCCATGTGTCGGTTGTCAGGTCATGTACTTCCACGTAAGCGTAGTCCCAATCTGTTTCGATCTCGTAGTAGGTCCAGAAATCCAGCTTTGCGCCGCTCATTGGGATTGAAAAGGTTTGACCCAGTTTCCGCCAAACCCAGTTGCCCATGCCAGCATACCAGTGATAATCACCACTGTAGGCGGGTACTCCCGAAAATTCATCTCCTCCACATTGGAAGCTGGCTTCTTGCAAGACTGGAGTGAATGCAAAATTCCAGTATTGCGCAGTGTATGGCTGTGGGGCTGCTCCGTACCACATAGAAGATTCCATGTAGGTTCCACGGTTGAATTCCCGTCCTTGCCAGTAATTGTGTAGGGCGTATTCGATTGAATAGCCCAACGTATCCTTGGAAGGAATGTCTAAGGTTAAGTAGCCGTATTCGCCGTCACCAAAAGATAAGTCATCTATGTAGTTTGCGATGGCCCAGTTTTGGAATATCTGTTCAAAACTGATCATGTATCCATGAGCCTTTAAGGTGTCTTCTATTCCTTCGATGCCGTGAAGCTGGTTGTGAACAAGGTCCACGATGAACTTTTGGCCACCGAATTTTTCATACAAGTACAGCTGAAACAGATAGCTTGCTCCATAGTTTTCAAGGCCGCCGCCGAAGAACGTCAGAGACACAAATGGGTGATAGACCAGATAATAGGCTATATGTCCTGTCTCGTGGCCGTAGCCGCAGAAGTAACTGGCTAGGTCGGCTAGTCCTTCGTCAACCCAAGATTCTTCGCCAGCGTCAATGTCGTTGTGGATCAAGTGTTCGAATTCATGCGTAAATGTGCTCTCGTAAACATAGGGTCTTGCCACATCGGGGCCTATCCTGTTGGTCCAATCAAATGAATCTATGTGGATCATGTTTTTGTTGGCCACTGCATCTTCACCCCAAGAAAAGTATCCGGCAACATACCACTCGATTGTTGAATCATAGTAGGATTCGTCACGAATGTTCATTATGAGAATGTAAATTTTTGTTTCTCCAGCAGGCCTCTCGTTGGGGAATCCAAAGATGCTTGTCATTTTTGGGTAGATGCTGTTGTCAAACTCATCCATGAGGTATTTCAATTGCGCAGTGGAGATTCTGTCTTCAGTAGACCAAGCGCCAGTGGGGTAGTTTGGATTCACAAACACGTATTGGTCGTTTGAAGCATCATAGTAATTATAGTACGGAGCCGCTAAGTCGTAGGCCACATATATGTAGCAGTGTTCTCCGGTCATTACCCAACGGAAGGTTTGATTATAGTCAATGTTGAGTCCGAAATCTGAAACCGTGAGGTTCATGTTTTCTGGAGGATAGGCGTCGCTGAGACCGCTGTTAATCGAAGAGCTAGGGTATGAATCCATTGTTTTGGTCTTCCAGTTTCTCATGTAGGTGCCGTCAACCCACTCTTTTTCTGGAAGTTTCAGATCGCTGTCAATCATCCCAGAAGAAGTTGAAGCCACTGAGGTCATTAGAAACACTGCTAACGAGATAGATAATGTCATCCTCGCAAATATGCTTAATTTCACTCTCTTTCTCTCCTAGTTTTCAGCACTATACGACTGAATGCCTAGATATTTCAGCCTTTTGGAATTATATTCTATGCGTCACTTTCATTTAATCGCGAGATCCTTCACTCAACCTACAAGATTCTAGTCTTTGTTCATGTACTCTAAGGCTGCGCGCCCCAAAGCCTCAAAAACAACCACTACTTTAGAGAAAAGCCTTGAACAGATAAGTTTCACTTTAAACATAGATTGTTTCAATGTATCAAAAAACATAAAGAGAGCATGGCAGGACTTTATCCTGCGCACCCTCTTTTAGTTATGTTGAGTAACATTGAGTTTTGAAAAACTCAATGTTTCAAAACTGAAAAACCTGTTTTGGTGAAGAAAAAAAAGAGAAGGTTTTGGTTGTTCTCGTGTTTTGCATGTTTGCATGCCCGCTATGGCTATGACGCTGCTTAGGCTGAGTAGGCTGAAGGTTTTGCCGTAGTTTCGGCTAAGTATGTGCAAGTCTTTTTCGTCGACTCCGCGGCCCATATTGATGTCGCCCTAAATCCAAGTGGGCTCTTCAATTAGCCCTTTGGTCCCCCGCCGTATGGTTTGTTCCATTGCATGTTGCCAGCTGAGTCGGTCTTGACCAACCAGAAGTCGTAGCCACCAGCACCAAAAGAGCTTGTGCCACCGGCTAAGGCGTATCCGCCGTCGCTCGTCTGAACCCCGGAATGGCCTTCGTCATACTTTTCTCCTCCGTAGGTTTTGTTCCATTGCATTTTGCCAGCGGAATCTGTCTTAACTAGCCAGAAATCACTGCCACTAACACCAAAAGAGCCTGTGCTGCCTGCTAAGGCGTATCCGCCGTCGCTCGTCTGAACTACAGAATGGGCTTCGTCGTATCCTGCTCCTCCGTAGGTTTGGCTCCACTGCATGTTGCCAGCCGGGTCCGTCTTAACTAGCCAGAAATCACTGCCACCAGCACCATAGAAGCAGGTGTAGCCTGCTAAGGCGTATCCTCCGTCGCTCGTCTGAACCACAGAATGAGCTTCGTCATGCTTTGTTCCGTCCCATGTTCCGAACCACCCTGGAATGTAAGTTGCGTCCGCGCACGTAATCGTTCCAGTCACGCCACAGACAACAGCCAAAAAAGCCACTGCAACCAAATACTTTCTGTTAGGTCTCAAAGCACTCTCTCCAAGCACTCTCTCCAAGACGATTTATTAACCACAGTCGCTAATAATACTTATGGAAAAAATTCTATGCAAGATTTAACATCCACAGAACATCAATTCCAAACAACAAGCAACCATTAACTTAGTGTTTCGGAGATCAAGTTTTGAAAAAACTTTTGTGCGCCAGCGTAGAAAACTTAATCATTTTCTAATTGAGCACAGGCTTTGTTCAACTGGATCGTTCCTGCAACACTTCTATCGCCTTCTCGCTCCCTTGTTTCGGGGAAAAGAAAAAAGGAGGTTGATGTTGTTTATCTTTGGTATCTCTTGAACCGCTGTAACACACCTCGCATAGTTTCCATTTGTCTTCTTGCAACTTCGGGTTCTAAAAAAGGGTCTCTCTGTGTGTCTATAATCTGCAACAATTCCAACATAGCAAATGCTAGTTCTTCTACCGTCCTCTCGAGATTTTCATGTCCAGTTGTCTTGGCAAGCTGCTCCAAAGTTTCCAAAGCTTTTGGACTAAGCTTGTCTAAGTTAATCATCCTTTCGCTTGGCTTTGACATCTCCCCCACCTTCCGGCTTGGCTTGTGGTTCTGCCCCTGGCTTTACTACCTTTGTAACATCAGCAACTGGAAGAGTCCCTTTTGCAATGCTTTCAGCTATCTTCTGAACATCTATGCCGTGTTCTTTTGCAATCTCTGCAAAAGCTCCTAAATTAAACCCAGTTTGCGGAGATAAAGGCACACCTAACAGCTTGCCTGTTTCTCCGCCGGAGTAGACCTGGATCTTTGCTACCTTCATGGCGTCCGCCCATGCCTTCGCCTGCTCTATCTGCACGATTTTCGATGCGTTGATTACTTCAAGGCCAATGCCTGCTTCGTTGTATTTCTTCAAAGCTTCTGCTCGTTTATCAGTGCTTTCTGCATCAGCGAAACCTTTAGCCTTTATGACGTCTGCTTCTGCTTCACCTGTTTTCTTTGTGACGTCTGCTTTGGCCTCTCCCTTCTTAACTTCTGCTGTAGCTTCTCCTTCAGCTTTGGTTATTGTTGCTTGCTTTTCTATATCGGCTGTACCCACGATGAGAGTCCTATCGGCTTCAACCTTCTTCTCGTTGGCTTTCTCAGTCTGTTCTGCAATAGCCATTTCCTTTTCCTGTGTTCTCCTGCCTATAGCCTCGTCCTTTTCAATTTGCTTCTCTCGGAATTCCTCTTCGTTTTTGGCCTTGGTTATCTCTGTTTCTCGCAGTGCGTTTGATTCAACTATCTCAGCCTCTTTTGTTTGGCCAGCTACAAGTTTTCTTGTTTCTGCACTGATAACCGTGGCTTGTCTTTGCTCTAGATCTTTGATCACTTTGTAGCCTTCGATATCCACGAAGTGGATAACTTCTAATTCTATCAGTCTCATCCCCCACTCTTTTAGTTCCTCATTTACCGCTTTTTCAACGTCCTCACTGAATTCCTTTCTTTTTGTCATAATGTCTATGATGGTCCAATACATTGATTCGTTTCTTGTTACGGCTCTGATAACGTTTATTACATCAGCTTCAATGGTCTTAAGTCCAGCTTCAATTCTTCCCAGTCTTTCGGCAGCAAGAAGGGGGTCTATAATATTGAGCCATGCCACTACATCGCTTTCAAACTTAGCCATGTTTTTATCTCTTAGGGGAACATCGTCTACCGTGAGTTGTATGTTTTCTATCGGAATTATTGCTCTTTGTTGGATTATTGGAAACCTCCAGTAGGAACTCTTGAAACCCTCTCGTGCACAATAGACTTTTCTGCCCTTGCCTCTGCTAACTACGACATGTGCTTGATGTGGTGGCACCACGACATAGCTGAGACCAAATAAACCAAGTATCACCAAAACAATAACTGTCACCAGAAGTGCAGTGAAGCCCCAATATGCAAAATCGTCGAATAGAAACATTTTTTGAATCATTGTCTCTAGTATCATTCCTCATTCTCCCTTCTTTTAGCGTGGAAACGCTAATTCACTCCAAGTACCTCCAAGTATATAACTACAGCTTATAAAACTCACTGAAAATGTTTAAACCAAGCTAAAAATGCGCGCATGCGAGCTTTGGTGAGAGAAATAAAAAGAAATAATTCAGATATATTCTCGGAAAAAAGCTAACATATTCTTGGTATGGGGTCTCCTATTGGCGGTGTTAGTATTCTTTTTCCGCCTACCACGGTTTCTAATGCCACTTCTTTGAATTGGTCTGTTGCTTCACCTATGACCTGAGCGTCTTTTCCTTCTCGAGTTTGCTTCAACGCTTCTAGGATGTCTTCCGTCTTCTCAGGTATCGTGCCTATGATTATTTTTCCTTCGTTTCCAACTTCTAATGGGTCGATGCCCAGCATTTCGCAGGCTGAGCGCACGTCTTCTCGTATGGGTATCTTTTCCTCTACCACGAGTACACCCACCTTAGACTTTTGATTCCACTCGTTTAGTGCGTTTGATAATCCGCCTCTGGTCGGATCCTTCATAGCCACGATTCCGCCCACTTCGCCTAATAGGTGCAGTATCACCTTGTTCAGTGGCGCCACATCTGACATTATTTTGCTGCCAAATCCGTAGCCTTCCCGACTTGACAAAACAGCCAACCCGTGGTCGCCAATGGTTCCAGACAATATAATTTTGTCTCTAGGGCGCAGATTGGAGTCGAGCAACCAGCGACTGTTAAACTCTTGCCTATACTTCTTCACTATCCTTATGTTGTGTTCCAAGGCTTGGTTTCTTCTGCCAATCCCTGAAGTGTTGATGACGCAGCCGCCTAGGGTGCCTTTCTCCACAACCTTGGTGTCGCCGGTAATCACGTAGACGCCGGCTTCCCCACAGGCTTCACCCATACTATGAACAATGCGCTCAAAATCAGCTATGGCAAAACCCTCTTCCAAAACGAAGCCCGAAGTCAAAGCCACGGGTTCAGCGCCCAAAACAGCTATGTCGTTGACCGTGCCAGTCACGGCTAACCTTCCAATGTCGCCTCCGGGAAAGAACAAGGGCTTGACAGCGTGAGAATCCGACTTCAAAACAATATCGTTAATGACTGCGGCGTCGTCTAAAGCCTCCAAAGGAACTTCGGCGCCGCTTCCACCCAGATACTTCAAAATATAACGCTTGATCAGATCGTTTGTGACGGCGCCCCCTGCGCCATGCGTCATAGTAATTCTCTCCATCATTCCCATACGCGCTCCTTTCAAACAACAAACATGAAGAATGCATTGTCATTCTTAAGCCATACTAAAGAAAGTCTAAAACAATAATTATAACAAAAATCAACTAAAAGTATAAACTATATATGACAGTTCACGTTTGCTAATTATTCTAAACTCAAATTCAAGCGCCCAAAAGGAAGCAGCCGCAATTTGCCCATGAAAGAGATAAAGACGGAGACCAGAAACGAATTAACCATAGGGCGCCTACTGCACGCCAAACACTACGCGCTAACTTTGAACAAGTCACTGTGCACCGGATGCGAAATCTGCCAAATAATATGCCCAAGAGAAGCCATACAAATCAAAAAGCAGGTAAAAGCGAAGGGAGAAAGAGCCCGTCGCCCAATCTTCGACGTGAGCGAGCAAAAGTGCTCCTACTGTGGTATGTGCGAACCCATTTGTCCTTTTGGCGCATTACAAGTCAAGGTTAACAATGAACACGTGATACCAGTAATTGAAAAAGAAGCGTTTCCAAATCTCATCCGAGAAATAGAGGTTGACACATCCAAATGTGACTTAGGCTGCATAGAATGCGAAAAAGCTTGCCCACTCAACCTCATAAGGGTCAGGGTCTTAACCCGAGACGGAAAAAAGGTCCCAATTAAAGACGTGAATTCACATCCAAAAAAACAAAACCTACGAGTTAACGTAGACATAAAGAAGGAGTTCTGCCCGTGCTGTCGACTCTGTGAAATGAAGTGTCTAAAAGGCGCCATCCACGTGCGCAAAATATTCCACGGCTTGCTCAACATCAATTTTGAAAAGTGTCCAGACGGTTGCAAAGACTGTTTGGACGTCTGCCCAATTCCAGGTGCACTATATTTGGAAGGCGACGGTAAGGTTCATCCAAACGACACGTTTTGCGTGTTCTGCGACATCTGCAAACTCGTCTGTCCGGTTGAAGGCGCCTTAGAATTGGAGCGCAAGTCCATTCATCACACGCCCGTAAGCAGTGGCGCTTGGAACCAAGCCTTGGAAAAGTTAACCTCAACAATCGAATACTCTAAAGAGGCCAAGGTTAAGGGTTGGATGAAAGCCCAAGAGGTTGTTGAAAAGAGGCTTGCTCCTATAAAGGAGGCAGCTTCATAATGGCGCAGTCTGCAACAGAGACTCCACGCGTAGGCGTCTTCGTGTGTCACTGTGGCCTAAACATAGCAGGCGTAATTGATGTGAAAGAGCTTGTGGAGTACGCCAAAACGTTACCTTACGTGGTCTTTGCCGGAGACAACCGCTACTCGTGCGCTGATCCAGGACAGGAACAGATAAGAAAAGCCATTCGAGAGAGCAAGCTCAATCGGGTCATTGTGGCCGCTTGTTCGCCTCGTATGCACGAACCCACTTTTAGGAAGTGCATCATGGGAGAAGGCCTAAACCCTTACTACTTCGAGATGGCAAACATCCGAGAATTCAGCTCATGGTGTCACCCGAACACGCCCAAGGAAGCAACCGAAAAGGCTAAAGAAATCGTCAAAATGGCGGTTGCAAAGGCCATACTGTTTCAACCACTTGAAGTGATTGAGGTTCCTGTAACCAACAAAGCCATGGTTTTGGGCGGTGGAATAGCTGGAATCAGCGCCGCACTAGACCTAGCCGAGATGGGCTTCAAAGTGTACATGGTAGAAAAAGGCGAGAGCATAGGCGGACACATGGCGCAACTGGACAAAACCTTCCCAACCCTAGACTGCAGTATATGCATTGAAGGGCCAAAAATGGTTGATGTGAGCCGACATCCCAACATTGAGATAATATCGTATGCCGACGTTCTCAGCGTTCAGGGATACGTGGGCAACTTCAAGGTGCGGATTCGAAAAAATCCACGCTATGTTATTGCGGGAAATTGCACAGGCTGCGGCGAATGCAAAGACCCTTGCCCCGTTGAGTACCCCAACGAATGGGACATGAACATGGGCGTGCGCAAAGCCATATCGGTTCCTTTTGATCAAGCGGTGCCACTTATCTATTCAATCAACATGGACTACTGCATCAAATGTTACAAGTGCGTCGACGCCTGCGGCGCCAGACAAGCCATAAATTTTGACCAGAAGCCCGAGGAAATCGAACTTGAAGTTGGCGCAATAATAATAGCCACCGGTTTCGACATCTACCTGCCAAATGACGACGGTCTATACGGTTATGGCAAATACGACAACGTCATAACCGCGCTCGAATTGGAAAGGCTGATTTTGGCCGCCGGCCCAACAGGCGGCAAGGTTGTTCGAGCTTCGGATGGAAAGAAACCGCACAGTGTGGCGTTTATTCAATGCGTTGGTTCACGCGACGTAAACAAATACGAGTACTGCTCCGGTTTCTGCTGCATGTACGCCTTAAAGAATGCCATACTGCTCAAAGAGAAGTATAAAGACGACGTGGAAGTTTATCTGCTCTACATTGACATGCGCACACACTTTAAGGGCTACGAAGAATTTTACAGACGTGCTCGAGACTTGGACATTAATTTCATTCGTGGAAAAGCATCCCAAATAATAGAAGATCCTAAGACCAAGAACCTCATCATTCGCGCCGAAGACATGAGCCTAGGCGAACCCATTGAATTGGAAACCGACCTTGTTGTTTTGTGCACAGCCGCCATCCCCAAGAAGGGTTCAGATGAAGTTGCTCGAATATTCAGCATCTCACGTGGAACAGATGGATTCTTCCTAGAGAGCCATCCCAAATTGAAGCCCATTGACACGGCTGTCGACGGAATCTTTCTTGCCGGAGCCTGTCAAGGACCCAAAGACATACCATACAGCGTGGCGCAAGGAAGCGGGGCAGCGGGCCGCGCAGCGACTATTTTGTCTAAGGCGAGGTGGAAGATTGAGCCAATCGTGGCTGTTGTTGACCAGAAGACCTGTCAGAACACTAGGGTTAACTGCGCCATATGCGAGAAAGTTTGTCCCTACGGAGCGGCTAGAGCCCCAGAGAAACAGCCTGCCTACGTTTTGGCTGCCATGTGCCATGGTTGTGGCACCTGCGTGGCTGAGTGCCCAACCGATTCTATTACGCAGATGCACTTCACTGACGCTCAAATAATGAGTCAGATTCACGCTGGGCTGGAAAAGGATCCAGAAGAGAAGATTCTGGGCTTTTTATGCAATTGGTGTAGTTACGCGGGCGCTGACCTGGCTGGAACCAGCCGATTTGAGTATCCGCCGACACTTAGAGCCATAAGGGTTATGTGTTCAGGACGAGTGGACCGTGACTTCGTTTTAGAAGCGTTCAGACAAGGCGCCGGCATGGTCTTGGTCGCCGCTTGTCACTTGCCTTATGACTGCCATTACATTTCAGGAAACGTCCACATGACGAAGAGAATGACCGCTTTGAAAGGAATGCTTGAAAAACTTGGGTTGAGTCCAGAACGCTTTCGAATCGACTATATATCGGCGGCTGAGGGAGTGAAATTCTCCGAGCTCATTAAAGAAATGACTGAACAAATGAAAACGCTTGGAAAGGACAAAATCTTGGCAGAAAACGCCAAACTACGACCAACTCTTGAAAAAATGTTGGCAAGAAAGAAAACTGCTGAGACTCCTCCTATTGCAGTGCAACTCCCGCCTCGGTCTTAGCTTAGAACTGAGATATATGCTCAATGTCAAAGCCCAGAATTTTAAACGGTTCTTGAAAACCCCATATGGTCTAAGGAGTTTTCAGCTTGTTTTATGATCCAATTCAAAGGCATTTAGCCATCGAAAAATTAGTTATCCGAACTGGGCCGGAGGGTTATGAGAGGAAGTATTACCGCATTAGGCCAGCGAGATGGTACGGTGGAATTGTTACAGCGGATTGCGTTGGTTGCGGTTTAGTCTGCAAGTTTTGCTGGGTATCTGACGCCGTCATGTTTCATCCCACTGACATTGGAAAATTTTACACTCCGAAAAGGGTCGCAGATAGTTTGATTGCATTAGCCAGAAAACGCGGTTTAACCCAATTGAGAGTAAGTGGCGGAGAACCCACAATAGGTAAGCTTCATCTACTCCAGCTTCTTGATTGGCTCAAAGGCAAACGATGTTCCTTTATCCTAGAAACTAATGGAATACCAATCGCTTACGATGAAAGTTATGCCAGAGATCTCGCCAAATATGATTTCGTTCACGTGAGAGTTTCGTTAAAAGGTTGCAGTGAAAGCGAGTTTAACACGCTTACTGGAGCCAATCCGGAGGGTTTCACGTTGCAACTGAAATCTCTCCAAAACCTAACTGAGGCTGGTGTCAGTTGTCATCCAGCTGTTATGGCGTCTTTCTCATCGCAGGAAAGCCTTAACCAACTCAAGGAGAAACTCAAACAAATCAGTCAGAGTCTAGCTGACGAAATAGAGATTGAAGAATTAATCTTGTATCCTCACGTAATTAATCGAATACAAAAACATGGGCTGAAATATTTTTCAGGATACAAACCGAATAGAGTTCCATCAGAACAAATTTAATTTCTTTCCTAACTGAGCATGCCTAGTTCAAAAAGAAAGACAAGTCTCTCTGTTACTGAGTGTTTAGCCAACTTTCACACGCATATTTTATGCGTTCGCCTTCTCTATCTAAAAGCTCTAGCGCCTCCTTTTGGGCACGGTTGTGAAATAGAGCCATACAATTGCCGCGGTTAACAGTCCGTATATTATTAGGTCGGAGATGAAACCTTGCCATAAGAACAAGTAGCTCCAAGACAACTGCTGCTTCCACGTGCTTCGTCCAGCTTCTAGCCAAGGGAATGGGAAACCAAAGAAAATGATTTCAGCGTCCAGAATGAATGGTTTCTCCATATAGAGTCCAGAAAGCAGGGTTAAGAGCAGTCCGCCGCCCACAGATGCTGCAGCCCAGATAGTGGATTCTTTCCAGCTATACATAGCTCTCCCCGAACTAGATGCAAAGAATCCGCGTCTTATTATTCTACAGTTTAGAACAGCGTCCACGTAGGCTATTAGACTACGTGCAGAGTCAGTTTTTCGCCTTCTCTATTGTATACTGCTATGTTTTCTTTGGCTTCGTATGGAAAGGCTACTATGAGGATTACTGTGCCAAAAGAGTGATTCAAGTCTTCAGTTGACGGTGTTAAATTTCCAGATGGATGCGAGTGCGCGGTTCCAACTATGGAGAAGTCTATCGGTAACATGTGTGTTGGAAAAGCTGAAAATCCCCTTCCATATGTTGCAAGCGGAGGAACAAGGATCTCCGAAATGGCAACCACATTTTTGTCTGTTTTACCTCGCAACAGAAAGATTGTTTCTTTAGGATGCAACGCCTTGGCATTCTCGAGAATCATTCGGAGCATTTCTTGCGAAATCTTAACCTCAGTGCCAGAGTTCAAGATTCACCGTTTCCTTCCCATCAGAGTCTAACAAGTTTAAGAACAGACTCAAGATATATGCATTCATAGCGATAACGAGATAGACGAGGAACCTCAAAGTGACCACATGGAGATTATTAAAACTGGAAGCGAGTGATGCGTTTACGAATATGGCTGTGGACGAAGCCATTGTAACAGCACGCATAGAAGAACGAGTGCCCAACACGTTGCGCTTCTACAGGTGGAAGCCTTCCGCCGTTTCAGTCGGCCGCTTTCAAGACGTGCTCAACGAGGTTCAGGTGGAAAACTGCAGACGCCACAACGTGGACATTGTTAGAAGGATTACTGGCGGCGGCACAGTCTACCATGATTATGAGGATGAAATCACCTACAGCGTTGTGACTAGAGAGAAAGACTTCGGAACCACCGACGTGGTCGTCGCCTACAACATGATCTGTAGTGGGTTGATTGAAGCAGCCAAAATCTTGGGAGTAAAAGCCAACTTCAATCCAGGCGACCCAAAAAACTGCCCCAACATCGCCATACAGAGAAAAAAAATTTCCGGAAGCGCCCAATTTCACAAGGGCGGTGTCTTGCTTCAACACGGCACATTCTTGTTAGACATAGACCTAGAGAAAATGTTCACGTTTCTGCGGGTTCCATGGGCCAAAACCGTCACAGATGTGCTCAGCGTGGCACGAGAGAGATTAACTTCCATCAAACATGAAACAGGATTAAACGTATCTATGGAAGAAGCCTACCAAGCCCTAGTGGAGGGCTTTGAAAGAGCAATGAAACTCACACTTAAAGAAGAGTCGCTAACGGCTTATGAGAAAAAACTCACCCAAAACCTCAGAGAACAAAAGTTTTCAACAGACAGCTGGAACTTAAAGGGCAAAACTTAATTAATCTATTACGCCAGTGGCTCTGGCCAGCTTTTCGGCTGAATCGTGGTTTAAGGTTCTTTCATCTAAAATTGTGTAGCGGTCGGGTCGAATCTCTTGGGCTCTCACTAAAGCTTCAATAATGTGTTCTGGTTTCACTTCCAGCTCCTCGGCGGTTGTGGGTGCACCAACTTTCTCCAAGGTTTCTCTGATTTTCCTCCAGTTTACGTTGTGCAATCGAGCCATCATTATTGCTCCCACACCGCATTGTTCTCCATGCAGAGCCGGTTTGGGCGCAATTTGATCGAGTGCATGACTGAAAAGATGCTCCGAGCCGCTGCATGGACGACTGCCTCCCGCAATGCTCATGGCTACACCACAACTTATCAAAGCTTCAAGCACGACTCGCAGACCTTCCTCGCTTCCCGGCCTAATCAAAACAGCGTTTTTCACAATTAACCTCGAACCCATCAGGGCTAGGCTTGCGGCGTATTCTCCATAATATTCGTTTTTCACCTCGTGCGCCAACTTCCAGTCGCGCACAGCCGTTATTTTGGCTATAACATCTGCGCATCCGCTGGCTGTGAAACGGTAGGGCGACTTTATTATAACGCTTGTATCGGCTACAATAGCCATGGGAGACTGCGCCAACAAAGAATAGGGTTTGTCCAGACCCTTTAACGAGACGAAAGGGCTGGCTATTCCGTCATGGGCAGCTGTTGTTGGAACACTTATAAACGGAACCTCTTTGTGCGCTGAACTCATTTTCGCAACATCTATCTTTGTGCCTCCGCCGATTCCCAAAATCACTTGTGGCTTGAACTCGTCGATTTTCTGCTCCACTAACACTATGTCTTCAATGTTACACGAAGTGGCAACGATGTGAGTGACGTTTATTTTATCATCGTTAAGCAGGTCCATAACCCTTTTGCCAGCGATCTCAAGTGTATTGTGACCCATAACCACGAACGCTGATTCAGAAAAGCCTAACCGTTTGCAAATTTCACCAATCAAATCTAGAGTGTTGTTTCCAACAACGACCTCTCTGGGAAGTTGCATTCTGTGTAGATTAAGACTCAACGAGGCCACGTTCACGTTGAAGAGGCAATTATAGCCATGTAGTTAGATATATGAGCTTTTAAATCAGTCGGTAAAATAGGCAAACATTGCTTGCTCTCTTACAAACAGTTTCGATGGAAAAGCTTGTTTTTCAATCCATCAAGTTAACAGGCTGCAAAAACGCTTTGAAAACGTTAAGGAAGTCTCTTTAGGTCTCTTAGAGAGGTTGTTGGATTATAGCGCGGTTAATAACAACAATTGCACCAGCCGCCTTTGTCACTCCTTGTATGGTGTATGAAGCACTTGCTTCACTTTCTCGGTTATTATTGGTCCAAGTCCATACGCTTCTTTAGCCCATCTGTCAACGTTTAGTAGGGCGTTCATCGGCGTTTGATACGAGTTGAGGATGGAGATGGCTTTTTCCCGTCCTATGTTGGGTAGACTTGCCACAAAGAATATTTGAGCCTCAGCTAAGATTTCGGTTTTCTTCACCGGATGCACGATTGGCGTTCTTTTCTCAACTATTTGTTCTTGTTTGGCAGCCGTGTAGAGAAAATCTATGGTCTCCTTGTAACTTGTTGTGTGTATCATGAATATGCCTTGTTTAGCCAAGGCGAACATGGCACCCCAAACAGAGGACGGCTGGATCTTGCTAAATCTGTAAACTATGGGCAAGTAGCCTTCAATTAAAATGAAAGGCTTGGCATAAACCTCTTTGAGCTTGAACAACTGTTCAAACAAATAGCGTCGAGTCAACGTGTAAACAAAATCGTGCACGGTTTTTCTCTCAACTGCACACAAATCAGATAAGATGTAGTCGCCCTTCTGAAGCGCTTCAGTTCTTATTTCGGCGCCTTGTTCCTTTAAACCTTTAACTATTTTGGGTGCAGCAGTTGCCTCGCGTGTATCCACAATTATTGTAGGCTGTCCCTCTTTCACCGGCTCTTTGAGATATGGAAGAAGCGTTTCAGTTCCAGACATGACTGTCAACTCTGCATCGGGTTGATTTAAGCCTTTATTTCCTGCTTTTCCAACTTATTTCTGTCCTTTTCACTCACTTTCTCAAAAGATTGACATGCACACGGGAATACATATATTACCCTACAGATGAGAAGATAATAGAGTAATGATTCCAATAACAGGCGAAACCAATATGTCTGAACAAAAATTTTTGAAAATCAAAATTACAGTTGATGGAGATACTTATGCAGAAACAAAGATAGCCGATAAAGATTATGACGACTTTGTATCCGAACTTGACAACTTACTCAAAAAATATGAAATAGTCACCGGGTGCTAAATCGCATAGTTTGGTTTCACGTGGACGCACACGTTTATCATTCTTAATTCTCTTTCATAAGATATTCATCGTATTCTCTTTCCAGCTTGTTTTTGTGCTTCAACTCTTCTTGCGCCAGTCTGGAGAACAGGTCGCCAACCTCTGCGCCCTCAAACCCCGCTGCCAATGACTTGTAGTATTCATAAGTGGCTTTTTCCCGTTTAGATGCGTAAACCAATATTCTCTGGTAATCAGCATCCTCAGACAATGTGGTGTCTTTCATTGCATCAACTATCTTGAGGTCTTGGATCCTGCTTGCCTTTGAACCGAGTTCCGAAAGTTTTTCTTCATTCGCGATTATAGCCAACAGCTTTTCTTTATGTTTAAGTTCTTCCTGCGCCAACTCCTTCAGGAATTTTTTGGATGATTGATAATTCACTTTAGCCTGTGCCATTGAATAGAGCGTAAAAGATTGCTCTTCAATTTTGACCGCAGTTTCCAGAATTGTCTTCAAATTTAGTTTAACCATCGCTTTGCCGCCTCCCACGAACTTTGATTAGACTTTGTTTTTCAACATAAAGCTTCCTACACATGCTTGCAAACTGTTGAAATGTCAAAGCTAATATATGAACTACAACACTTCAAAATATCGAAAGGCTGGTGGGATTAATGAAAGGCTGGAGAGAAAGCCAACAAGAATTTCACATTGTATTAGAAGGACTTTTCGAGCAGCAAGAATTAGTTGCTATTATATCAAGAGCTTACTATGAATACCAAGAATTGTCAAAACATTATCCAACAGAATATCATAAAGAGTATCAACAAGCAAAAAGTATCTATGATAAAATAACGGAGATATTTCTTGCCGACAGTAACAAAGGTTCGAACAGAGACAACCCCATAATTCGTAGAGATTCATACAATGATGAAAGTGATGGGATAAGTAGGTGATCCAACGCGAGTACCCAAAAGACTAACCCGCGCATTAGGAAAATGTAAGAAAAGGTTGCGCTTAGTTATTAGACAACCCGAAATAAATAGAGACTATTTCGTCTTGTAGTCGGATGGAACGTACTGTCTGAGTCCTCGAAGCGACTTCAGTTTTTCTCGGCTACTTATTCGAGCGTTATTTATGGCGTTTTCTAAAACTTGTATGGATTGGTCCATAGCTCTGCGGTCAACAGGGTACGGGACGCCGTCTTTTCCTCCATAGGCGAAGGAGTATTCAACCGGGTCCTTCCAGCTTGGTTTTTCTCCGTACACGAGTTCGGCTATGAGGGCTAGTCCACGCACTGTGGCTGGTCCAATGCCTCTTATGCTCAATAGCTGCTCATAGTTTTTGGGTTGAAACTCGTATGCTTGGCGTAGAGCTTCCCAGTTGAGGTTGTTGGGTAGAGAGAACACCTCGATAACGTATTCTTTCCATTTGGCTTCAGGCATCCATTTCTGCAACGACATCTGATGTGCTGGTCGAATCGACTGAAGCAGCCGCATAACCTTCTCCGGTTTTTCCTTCACAATGTCTGTTGAAATCTCTTGGCAACCTTGGCTTTCTTTGGCTGTCATGTCTAATACCACGCTTCTTTTCACGTCGCCTACGATTGCGTCATGCGGCTCCACAACAAAATTGTGCAAGTGTTCAGACAACCAGTGATACCGCCTTGCGGTTCTGTCCTGCACGCTTATTCCTTGCTGAACAACCGCCCATTTGCCGTCTTCGGCAACCAAAAAAGCATGGTGATAAAGCGGATAACCCGCTTGAATAGCGGTGTTGTCCACTTTAGCGCTCATTTGGCTGGCGTAGCGCAGCTCTTCAATTTGATTTGTTGACAAACCATACTTGTCGCCGATCTGACCGATTTCGGTTGGGGTCTGCCACGAGGCTTTACCCTTTCCACCCAAACAGCTAACCCGTGTTCTTCCGGCTTTATTGCGTTTTTTAACACGCCAGTCACAACGGTTGTGACGCCAGATGAATGCCAATCGTAGCCCAAGACGCAGCCAAAAGCCTGAAACCAATAGGGATCAGAGATTCGGCGCAGAAATTCATCGCGACCGTACTCATCGATAATAATTGTTGTTATTTCCCGCGCCAAACCAATCATTCTGACAACTAGCCAAGAAGGGGCCTTACCATAATGAAGCGGAAGCTTAGCCACGCCGGTTCTCTGCAACACTTCCACCTAACACAAACAAGTAGTATTTGAAAAAGAACCGTATTAAACATGCTATTTCTCTAACTTTAACCCTTTTGACAGTTGAGGTGGAATAAATTTAAGATTTCAGTAAGCGTCCTTCTCGGTCGATTTCCCTGTGTCTAATTCTGGTAGTTGAAATTGGAACCTCATCGTCAGCTGGAACCATGTCGATGACAACAACTTCCAACGGTGGCAATCCACTCGCTTTGCGCTTATAGTTTATGGCGAATGTGCGTGGCTCGGTTTCCCGACTGACCACGATGACCTGGGCAATAGTCGTTGACAACGTAATACCATAGGGGTTATCCAAAGGGACAATCTCAGCTCTTTCCAAAACGCCTTGTTTCCTCAAAAAGTTCTCCAACTCTTCTAACCGTTGTTGGTATGGCGCCACATTATGGTTCTTACTCAGCTTCTCCGCCAATTCATCGGCGGATAAGCCTATCATGACGTGTTCACCAACTTCGAAGGCTTTCATGAGCAAGGCTCGATGACCCTTGTGAAACTCGTCGAAAGTTCCGCCAACGAGTACAACCTTAAACTTTGGGCTCATTATTCCTTCACGTTGTCAGTTGAACGCCATAGGGACAGACCTCCGCCACAACAATCTTGGTTCGTGGCAGAAACCTTTCAAAGGCTTTTAAAACGCTTTTAATCTTATCTCCCTCAACCAAAGCGTGAACCGCTTCACCCAACATGTTCTGTGCGGCGCCCACAGCTCCAGCCTTCTCCGCTTCGTCCATTAGCTTTAAAACACGATCAGTGGTCAAACCAGTCGTTTCCGCAAACCTTCTCGAAGCGTGCATGAAGTTTTCGACGGAAGGCTGAGCTAAAATCTTCTGCAAGGTTTCTTGTCCAATTTTGTTGATTACTCCGCGTTTTTCGGTTGATTCAAGAAACTCTCTTGTCAGTCGAGGCTGGAAAACTCCAGCTACAATGTAATGATTTGGAGGAACGGGTATGCGGTCAACTGCGCCATGATCTGGGGCGCCTGGTTCCTTCACTATGACGCAGCCGCCGAACAGTAGTCCGCTCACTGTTCCCAATCCTGTTTTGCATTTGACTTCAGCCACATGTGCTATACGGCCAAGCTCGCTGCAAGTGAGGCTCTTGTTCAAGGCGTAGTTTAAGGCTAAGGCTGTGCCTAATGCTCCGCCCGCGCTGGTTCCAAATCCGGCGCCTATGGGCACTTCTACGCTGTGCCTAATCCTAATACTATAGGATTCGTCAACTTTTTCCAAACACATGTCAACAACGGTTCGAGTGGTTTGAGTCTCTGGCGCCAGTTTGTTGTTTATGAAGACCTCAACCTTCTTCTCGTTAGACTCAGCCACTTCTACCTCTGTCCAAACGCCTCTCTTAAGGGCGAAGCCTCCGCCGCGGGCGCCGATTCGTTTGGGGTTTGTGATTGGTTTTCCGTTGGGTTCTGTGTCGCATATTTGGAAGAAGCTGGAGATTCCGGCTGGGCTGAAGGCTTTGGCCCGCTTTGGCACTTGGGGATATCTCCTCATTTTTGGGGTTGAGGCTTCAAAGATGGGAAAGCTCTGTAACAAGCCTCTAAGATTGGGGGACCCAATATTAGGAAGAAGGGTATTTCGGTTGAAAATGTCCATATAAATAGAATTAAACCTGCGTAATAGGGTAGTTGAAACTGACTGTTAAACGATTTTGGCATTATGAAAAGTTGACTGTAGCCCCAGACGCCAACACCTATGATTGCACTTCCTACGATGAGCCCGATCACCGAGGCTATTCCGTAATTTCTCCACGCTGGCTTTAGGAGCCAAATGACGATGACCAGAGCGTAGCTAAAGATGAAGGCGCCGACAAGTAAGCTGACGCCTTGCACAACATCGTTGGTAGAGATTGAAACGCCGAGACTTGAATAGTAGTTGACAACCAGAGCTGGATTAATCAGTAGATATCCAGCCACAACCAAAAAGGACAAGCCAATACCTAAGCCGGCAACCGTTTTCTTCCAGTCGAGATTCATCCTTGACAGTAAACCAACTAAATAAAAACCTATGAAGTTTGAGGTCACTCCCGCTGTTAAGCTGAGAAGAGGATCACCGTGAATCAATACGTCACTGATGAATATGCCTATGGCAGCGCTGGTTCCGCCTGCCCAAGGTCCGAATAGAGCCGCAATAACCGCTGGTATAAACACAACTGGCCAAAATCTGACAATTCCCACAAAAGGAGCGAACACTGGAAGAATTGCAAAGGAGACGTATCCAATACCAGCGTAAAGCGCCGCGCCTATGCCAACCATGGCAACTTCTACTGCCTTCATCAGCCTTTCCCTCCGCGTGCATACAATGACTGGTTAAATAAGAATTTCGTATGGTTTGTTTAAACATATCTAAATTAGTATGTTGTTTTCTCCAAACTTTACAAAATTTGGTTACTTGCGCCTTCTGAACATTTGGCCTCTGTCATGGTAGATTTTTCAAGGACGCACTATACCCGAGAAAGAAGAAAGTGGATGTCGTTCGGTTGGACGCCGCGTTACGACACCTTCAGCTTCAACGTGACCTTGACTGTGTGTGTAGAAAGCGCGTTGCCATTCCATTTGATCTCCCACTGCACATAATAGGTTGTCGTTGCCGGAATGGTAAATGTTCCAGTAGAGTTCTGTGCAGTAACGCTCAGTGTTGAGTTTTGCTGAGTCCCCCCAACTGTGTCAAAGATTTTGACATAAATATAATTTACATAGCTTGTGTCACCGCTCCACGAATCAAACATGAGCTCACAGCTGTGTAAGTTGCTATCAATGTTTTGAATCCTCAGCGCATCTTCGTACACGATGGTGGCATTAGGCCAACCTTTCATGTTCTCAATTCTTGCATACGTACCGTTGTTACCTATTGTAGAAGCAGCGTCACTCCCAGACACGAACCTTACATAAGGAGTTTCGACGCCGATTGGTGATGCCTCCATGAAAGCATATTTGTATACCGACGCGCTTGCTGTGATAATCAGCACAGATATAATAAGCAAAACCAGAAAGTCCAACCGTTTTTTATCCACCACTTCACCTCCTCTTAAAGTACTCCTTTAGCTTTTCTGGATTAACCAAAAATGCGATGGCTATACCAAGCACGATCGTACTTGACAGTAGTACAGCTGTGAGAATATGCGATGCTTCTCCTCCGTAAAGCGAAAAAAAGAAAACAGACACTAAAATCGTTGGAAAACTAACACAACTCGCAAAAATCTTAGCTGCATTCCATGACTTTTTTGATACTAGAAGGTACGCGTTGATGCCAACAATGTTGGCCAAAGCGAGAGCGAGATACAAAAAGCAGTAGGAAAACCGCATATACTCTCCGAAGGTTGTTGAGAACTCCCTGCTCATCAGCATATTTATGTAACCGAATACGGCCGCAGCTTCATAGAGGTAGGGAACCACTCTGCCGAAGTAATTCATGAGGCAAGTAAGCAAGGCCAAACCTATGAAAAAGTCGATACCTAGGAACAGAAAGAACTCTGGCACGAGCCATGTCGCCAATTTAAACACTCAGTCTAGGTTCTGAACTAGACCTAAAGAGCATACTATTCTAAAATCTTATGAAGCAGAAGTCTGAACTTATAATATGAGTTATCAATTCTTAATCTATAAATGTTGTATGTTAGAGCTTAGTTAAATGCGTATGCCATTAAAAGTTGAGAACATGCTGGTTAAAACACTCATAACAATCGAAGTGAAAGCACAGTAGGAGAATAAAATATGTTTTTTCTAGACCCTATTTTTTTGACCTGTATCCTGATCGTTGTGACAATATGCGCATACGCTTTGATTCTAAGGAAACTAAGGCAAAAATCAATCTCTAAAAGCAGGATAGAACATCCACTCGCACTAGCAGAGCCAAAAGCATCTGCATCACCAGAAGCGCCAGAAACAACACAAGTGCCCTTAACCAAACTTGAGCCCACACCTTCGCCTGAGGCTCCAGCAATTACTGAGGAGGGCCCACCTCCAGCTCCGTCCATAATTCCCACAGCTAAAGTTGCTCCAACGCCAGCACCGTCACCAACTCCCAAAGAGCCTGCAAAGATTGAGGGTAAGAAAAAACCAAGAAAAAGCGAGATAAAATCTGAAGAAAGTGTGGTCTCTAGTAAAATTGAGGATCTGCGAAAACATGCTTTCATGGCTGGACGAGAAGCTGCCTTGAAAGCAGGATGGACACCATTCACAAAGATGACAAAAAAGCAAAAACAAGCGTTCCAAGAAGCTTACAATAGGGTCATGAACAAACAAACCGTTCAACCTTCCATATCCTCTTTAGTGCGCACAAAAAAGCGCCGCTCGTGATAAACAATGATTTCTAATGCTGATTCTGAGTTCACAACTAATTTCTATCGGCGTAAGCCCAACTTTATTCTGTCTAGGCGCTGGTCTCTCAAGAGTTGGGCGCATGATAATGCGGTGTAAGCCCCTTCTAAAAATACGTGACCTGAAGCTGAGAACTTTAGCTTCCTTGCTACTCTTAGGCTTATTGGTGGAAATAGTGGGGGCAAGTGTTTACTACTCTTTAGTGATGGAATCTAACGTGGCGTGTTCGTCTCCTTCGATAGCGCTTCAAAATGGCACAGCTGGCAGCAGCATTGTCTATTCATACAACACAAGCGCTAAGGTCAGCACTACAGCCTCCGCTCCAACACCAACATACTATCCAAACAGTTACAACATTATGGCAGGAACCCGTCTTTCTGGCAGTGTTCCAGCGAGCGTTCAGTCAGTTGATTCAGAATATTTTGTTGTGCAGAGTTCAGGAACAGCACCCTTGTCCCCTTCGTATAGCCCTTTCAACTACACTTTGTTAGGTTCTACGACGCTTGATTCTGGCACCACTGCAAACTTAGTCTCAAATAATGGGGTTTACATGACCTTTAGAAGTTATGCTAGCGAAACCTCAAATGAAACGCTCTATGCACACAAGGAGACAACAATGATTGGAGGAACCAATTACTATCTTCAAAAACTGACGAGCGCAGATGCAACTGGAATGAATTTAAACGCTTCTATGGCCACAGCTGGAAGACAGACCTTGGGAAAATTTGTGTATCAACTTACAGGCAAGAGCTTAATCCCTGCAAGCACATGGACCATGTATTATAGAGCGTGGCACGACACTGCTCCAAGCATAGCATCTGATTCACAATCATCAATGGTACAAAGTACCGTTGCGTCTTCCATTTCTTGGAACCACACCACGGGAGCAGGTTCTAATCGTTTATTGCTTGTTGCCGTGGCTATTCATAAGGATAATGGAGGCCCAACAACTGTCACAGGCGTAACTTATGACGGCGTTTCGCTTACACAAGTGACCACAGACCTTTATTCAACACAAAACCCTCAAGTCAGAACCTATGTTTTCAGGCTGATAAACCCTACATCAGGAACAAAAACTATTACAATCAATTTTCAAGCGGCCACACTTTCGGTGGCTGGAGCCGTCACATTTACTGGTGTGGATCAAACAAATCCAATACAGACAAGCAACACTGCTACCGGATCGGGAACCACGCCATCTGTAGCAGTTACGGTGACTGGAAGCGGCAGATGGATTTTTGGACACCTTGCAGGACACAGGATAGCCTCTGATTGGACAATTACCGAAGGAATAGGCCAGATGCAACGATGGGCACAAACAGGACAACTCTACAAAGGAGTTGGAAGCGACAAATCGGTTTCAGCAGGTTCGCAGTCAATGTCTTGGTCTTTAAATCAAGCAGCAAGTTACGTTGCTTCAGCTGTTGCTATCAATCCAGCACTAGCTGGACACTTGGATGTTGATATTTTGATTCGACAATCAGACGGCACAATACGCACAACAATAGCAACAAACGTCGCAAATTCGGGAGAATTGGCATCAACTCCCGCAACGCTTTCAGGCACATACTCTTGGGCTGCATACAATGTTGTGAACCAAACAGACTATCTTGAAATCGATTATTATGTGGATGTTACTGCAGCCTTGTCGGGCATTTCAGCATACCTCAGAATAGACGATGACATGTTTTCTAAAGCTGACCAAACAAGAATAATTAACTTTATCGTGGGAATTGAATTCACTTCTGAAGTTGAGTTCATCGGCTTAAGCAACAACTACACATGGACTAAGCTCGTATGGACAATTGACTCAGCCTGGACAATAGACGCGGTTACGGTCACAATACAAGTGTACAATTACACCTTGGGAAGTTATCCTACATCAGGCAACGGGTACGACAGCTACGTTTCAAGCGCTACCGCAAACACCGATGAGGAACGAACAAAAACAATTACAATTAATGCTCAACATTTCCGCGATGGCTCAGGTAACTGGAAAATCAAAATAAAAGGCGTAAAATCCACCTCTACGCAGTTTGATTTTAAAGCAGATTGGGTTGAGTTTAAACCCACATACAACAGTAAATATACAGCGTCAACAGAATTTCAATTTTCATCCATGACGCAGAATACACCCACACAGCTCAACTTTACGATTGTAAGTGAATATAACATTGCAAACGTCAATGTCACCATCCAAGTCTGGAACTACTCCTCTTCAGCCTATGCAACAAGTGGCGAAGGCTACCTCACGTACGCCTCCAGCAGTTCAAACGAAACCAAACTCCTCAGCATAAACACAAATTCACAGTTTTATTCGACAAACGGAAATACAAAGATAAAAATCACTGGCTCAAAAACCAACACAACACAATACCAGCAGGAAGTTAACCAAGCCAAACTCGACTACAGGTACAATGCTTCTTCAAATTACAATTACGTCCTAAGAATTGTAAATCAAGTCTCCGACCCATGGAAAATCAGATTAAAAGCATATTCTCAATCAAACATTGCACGCCTCAGTAACTGCACAATTTATTTCCGCAACTCGACAAACGGCACATCACGTCAAATCTACATTGAAAACGGAGCCTACGTGAACCAAACAGGTCCTTGGTATGACCTTCCAGCCTCTGAAGAAAGGTACATAGCTGTGACTCTTCAAGCAACCAATTCAGAAGTTTCATACATCGACGTCTATCTGGAAATTCTTATCCCGAATAAAACAACCTACGCTCAATGTGTCGTAACGTTTGAAATCACCTAGTCGTTACGAGCGCGTTAAAGAAAAGAGAGGAGTTTGCGGGAGCAGTTCCGAAAGGGATTCCTGATATCTCGAATCTGAATGAGGGTTTCATGATGTCTTTCTCTCTAGGAGGAAAAGTAAATGGATATGGGAAAACTGCAAGACTTCTTAGAGGGAATTCCTAGCCCAAATACTAGGAAAGCGTATCAAAACGGCATTAAGAAGTTTGAAGAGTTCTATGGAAAGCCTATTGAAACTCTGATTAAGTCGCCAAAGGCAGGTAAGACCGTAGAGAAATTCTTTGCATGGCTAAAGGAACATGGATACACTCAAAATAGTTCAAGGAACATAGTCAATGGAACCATTCAGTTCCTAAAGTTCAATGACACTCCAGTCAAGTATCGTAGAAGCTCAGGAATGTACAAGACAGAAATATCAAACAGAGACCATTTTCTAACAATAACCGAAGTACAAGAAATGGCTAGAAGGGAAAAACAGTTGAAGCTACCCAAGCCATCATCAGAGCATTAAACACTGCGCCAGACCACACGCTTTTAGTGTTCCTATAGAACCACCAGGAACACGTCGTCGTAATGATGAAAATCGGCGCAATCAACCAAAGAAACTCAACTAGAAATCCGACAAAGCTGGGGAAAATCCAGAGGTTGAAAAGCACTATTGGCACATACTGCAAGCAGATTACAGTCACAAAAGGTGCAACCTTGCCAAGAACCGACCTGCCACAACTCAATAGACCAGACAGGAATCCTTGGTTCTGCCCCGTCCAATCATGAAGCTCATGAAAGTACAAACCTTCCACCAAGAAATATACCAGAAAAAACGGTAAAAACGCAAAAAAAGCCAAGATGCGCCTCGTCGAAGTCAGACCATGGAACAGAGGAGAGACAATTCGCAGATTGATGCTAAATGCACCTTCCAACAGGCTCACAACTACAAACATCAACGTGAGAAGAACTAATGTCACAAACAGGCATTTTCCGTCAAACGCCTCCACAAGAGCTGCTTTTAGATTGGCCTTCACTCTAGAGAATCTAGGTAGAAACCCAACTAACACAAGCAGACCAACCACACCAACAGAAAGCGCCCACCAAGCAATAGAAGCCCCAAAAATTAAAGGAGGAAACAAAATGGCAAAGCCCACAAAAAACATGGGCAGAAACAAGGCTAGCCCAAGCACTCCCCAAACCACGAATATCTTCCAGTCCCTCAAAACAGCATGTTCCCTTTTGCCCATTCCCTTCTCCGGTCTTAGCCTAGCAGCATGAGCCAAAGGGAAAAAAGCGAGAAAAACAACCCCAAAAAAAGCCACAAGACTCACCAAGATAGCTGCTTCCCGTTCAAGATAGGTCTGATTCACATTGACCCGTGCAACTAAAACCTCTTCGGGCTTAAACACATTCTCCATCCACGCGACAATCTCCGAGACGACTAATGAGTCAACAGGTTCAAAGAGATGCGTAGTCGCCGGCGTAACCAGTTTCCTAGCAGTCTGAGAAGAAAAACTGCCGTACACGACCCCTGGAACCACTTCCTCGTGAGTCCCGAAGGCTGACGGCAACTCCTCGACCTCAAGCTGGGCCAAGTTGAACAAAACGTCGTATTTGCCAACAATCACCAAAAGATTCTTCGGGAAAGTCGAGTTCAACACACCATACGCCGGACCTTCGGACATCTCACCTAATCCTCCGGCAATGAGAACCGAAGCGCCGATTCCGCCATCAGCGGCAAACGTTGCTCGAACTGCGCCTCCGCCGAGGCTATGACCCACCAAGCCTATTGCAGACGCATTGACAAACGACTGCGACCTGAGATACTCCACCGCTGATGAAACTCCAAAGCTCGGCTCATTTGTTCCGTCTCGAACCGATCCTCCAGAACCCCCATGCCCAAGCAAATCCAAGCAGAGAGCAACAAAACCTCGCCTCGCAAGTTCCAATCCAATGCCACTCATCATTTCCTTGGAACCGCCTATTCCATGCGCTAAAACAATCGCCGGAGAAGGATTTATCGCAGAAGCAAAAGTCGGTCGATACAACAACCCACTAAGCTCCCTGCTGCCATCAACTATCAAAACGGTCTTGACTTCCAACCTTCCAAAATCCGAATCCAGAGTAACCGAAATGAATATTCCTAAGAGAAAAATCGACGCCAAGGCCATAGTGGTAAGGAAACGCGTTTTAGCGCTATCCACAGGTAACGCCTAGACATGCTAATGACTAGGATCTTTAAAGCATTGTCTGCTTCGCTCTATAAATCACGCTTTTACCTTGACAAGAAAATATAGCTGATGTCTTCTACCGACGAAGCATGTTTAATAGATGCAAAAAACTAGAGGGGTAGGGGTTAAAACAGATTGGGGTCAGACAAGTTTCTAAGAAAACTTGTGAAAGAGTGTTTTATCTGCTGTGAAATTCAGCGCTTGTGCACTTATGATCCTTCGTGGTAGTCGCCGTAGAAGGAGTACAAGAAATCCATCCACCCCTCTGCTGCGAACTTGGTGTCTTCATAGTATTCTCCCCAGCCGACCCACCACCAAACGTTGTGCGTAAGTGAATGGCACGAGGCTGGGAAAAATATGCCTAGTCCTCCGCATCCGCCTGCTTCCATCGGCTCGGTGTTTCCAACATGGACCACAGCGCTTTGCAGGATGCTGGTGAGGGCTGCAGCTTCTCTAAAATAGGGGCTTAAGTATTTCACCAAACTTACCAGATCAATTAGTGCGCTCCAACCATACAAGCCGAATCCAGGCATCATTCCTTCACCTCTGGCCTCGCTTATTAGTTCGTGGGCGGCTTCCCAGTTTTGCTGCAGGGCTGCATTCAAGGCGTCTATTAGCGTCCGAAGTCCAGTCATAACTTCGCCAGTCATGCCCATTTTAATTACAGAAAGCGTTCCACACATCCTTGCAGCATACTCTACCTTACCAACCGAGTAAAAGTCAGCGTAGGCATCTGCCCAAAACACACACAGATCTTCAGTTGGAATGTTTGGTTTTTCTACAAGCTTGCTTAATATCCTATCGTAGGGAAAGCCATTCGATCCAACAATTCCCTCAGAAGCAACCAGGTATTCAATATCAGTCTCCTTCGCAATAAAGTATTCATAAGCAACCTCTATGTACGCCTGTATACAAGCGTCGAATGCCAACACTTCTAAGTCAAAGCCAGACAGAGCCTTCACGATCTCCTCATGGGTAAGATGATCTTCTGCCAAGTCTGGAACGCCAGTGTGTTCGTCCCAACAAACACCCAAGAAGGCATAACCGTGATCCCAAAGAACTAATACATAACGTTCAGCTGCATACTCGCCTACACAATATTTAACAAATCTATTTAGGACAGCTGGATCTCCCATGTTCACCTCACCCCATTCTGCCACTGGTTTTGAGGTTATCTTCGCCGGGTCTTGGTCCCCCTCTATGTAGTAAACCCACGAGCCGTCTTTTTCATAGAGATCAAGCATAGCTACAACATTGACGTCGTTGGTTGAACCGACCATCTCTAACTCATTTATATCCGTTAGTCCGAAAGGTTCCAAGTTGTTGTCGGCAGCTACGTAAACCATGAATGTCCACGTCCACCCTGCTTTTCGCCCAGCGAATGTTCGCGGCGTTGCCGAAAGTAAAGCAAAGCTGAACAGAATAAGGATTAGTAACAATGTTTTTCTCATTTTGTTCTCTCCTTTTCTCTTTTAGTGAGCATTAAGTTTGATACTATTTCCTATAAAGGATTTACTGCGCTTGCGTCTACCACTCCTTTACTTATACAAGTATTACGTTTCTTCGTCTATCTCAATCAAACACTATAATATCCTCCTGAACTACAAAGAAGAAACAGGTACGAACCCAGCAAAACAGAAAAAAGAGAAGCACAAAGTTTAAGGGCTTTAACAGCGGTCAGTTTCACTAAAATATGGCGCAAAGGTAGTGACTGTTTTGAGCGAGAAGCCTACAATTGAAGAACGCAAAGCGCACATTCTCATAGGGCTACGTGGCTACAAACTGATTAAAAAGGAAAAGCACAAGGATGCAACAAGCTTTCTGGTGAAACCCGCTGAAAATAAAAAAAATCTGATATGGTGTCTGTCCACGCAGGGAACCGTGGGCGTACAATTCATAAATCAGGCGAAAAAAGCCATGAAAGAAGCAGGAGTGGAGAGGGGTATAATAATTACAAGCGGGCGATACACGCAAGCAGCCAAAACCAACGCCAGAAGAAAAGGCATCGAACTCATCCCACGCACATTTCCATCCTTCAACATATTTGAACACGCGTTAGTGCCCAAACACGAAGTTGTGAGCACTGAGGAACGAGAAAAAATGTTATCAGAGTATCGAGTGCAACCCTACCAGTTGCCGCGGTTGAAGGCATCAGATCCAGCGGTCAAAGCCATAGGCGCCAAACCAGGCGACATAGTTCGAATAATTCGCGACAGCCCAACAGCGGGAAAATACATATCATATCGATACGTGGTCGAGAGCTAACTGCGCCAATATGGCTGTGCTGAATTAATATCCGTTTTACACTTTTACTACTTTGTTTGCGTTTCATCTCTCTTTAGCTATCATGACCTCGGTTGCTTTTATCACAGCCTCTACATTGTCACCTGCTTTGATTTTTAAATCGTCAACAGCCTCCGTGGAAATCAGTGCGGTGATCACCGCAGCAGCGTTTATCTCAACCTTGACTTTGGCTACGATGTCGCCTTTTTCCACGCTTTTGACAATGCCCTTCAATCTGTTTCTCGCGCTTATTTTCAATCCAACCGCCTCCCAATATTCTTCATCACCCAGGATTTCGCCCACATAGTCTTCAACCCGCTTGTACTCTTTGAGCAGAGTCTCGCCCAACAATGTGAGCGTGGCTCCGCCGCCACCAGCTTTTCCACCCCTGAACGTCTCAACGATGGGCTCATTTAACGCCTTTTCCATACGTGCCAAGTAATTCCAAACATAACGATAGGACATCCCTATTGCTTTAGCGGCTTTAGAAATAGACTTCTCCTTCTTGATAGCTTCTAAAATGTCGGTTCCGCCTCTGCCAAGTATCGGTTCTCCTTTGTATTCGAGCCAGATTTTTGCAGTGGGCTTATGCTTCTCCTGAGTGAGCACGGTTTATTATTTGTACCGTTATGCTTATTAAGTTATAACGTGCCGATATATACACTCAAACATAACGGGAGGGTTCAAAATGCGTAAAGTATTCTTTGTCTGGGTGTCTTTGCTTGTAATCGCCGTGATAGCTTCAGTTGCGGCAACCGCATACTATCTTAGACCCTCAACAAGAGAGAGAGTGATTGTTTCAACCACCACGAGCCTTTACGACACAGGACTGCTAGACGTCATTGAAACAGAGTTTGAAGCAAAATACTCCATAGACCTTAACTTCATCTCTGTTGGGACAGGCATAGCGATACAGCATGCCCAAAGAGGCGACGCCGACTTAATCCTGGTTCACTCACCATCTGATGAGTTAGGTTTTCTCACAAGCGGAACAGGAGTTAACAGAAAGATAATTGCTCACAATTTCTTCGCTATCGTCGGACCAGAAGGAGACTCTGCAGAAATCAGAAACACTGCGCCATTACAGGCTTTAACCAAAATTGTGGAGAAAGGCAGAAGCGGAACAGATAAGCTTTGGGTGTCAAGAGGCGATAACTCTGGAACTCATTCAAAGGAAAAGAGTTTGTGGACAGCAGCAGGTTTCAACTTGACAACCTTGACCAAGGAATCTTGGTATCTCAGTGCTGGTTCGGGGATGGGAGAAACCTTGAAGAAAGCCGACTACTTTGGAGCTTACACACTTGCTGACATGGGTACGTATCTGAAGTATAAGAAAGATGGCTTAATTTCGTCAATAGTGCTCGTAGAACAATCTAAGGACCTGCTCAACGTGTATAGTGCAATAGCTGTTAATCAGACATTACATCCAAACGTAAACTTCGATGGAGCCATGACATTCGTGAAGTTTCTCATATCAGACGAAGGGCAACAAATGATTGAGGGTTTCGGCAAAGACGAATACGGCCAAAGCCTATTTTATCCTGCGGTGAGGCTACTCAAAGAAAACATAGATCCCACAATGTCGCAAATGATAAGAGAATACGCCTTCTTCAACGGCACAGAGTGCCAACTAGAATACCGAAAAGGCTATCTTGAACTCTACGGCTAAAGGTGCATTTTGGCTTGGGAAATGAAATAATTGATGGTTTCCTCAAGGCGCTTCAACTGATATTTTCAGGTGATCCGACAGTTGTGGAGATCAGCATAAGATCTTTTTTGGTTTCAAGCTTAGCGGTAATGCTTTCTGCATTATGGGGACTACCAGTGGCAATGTTGCTGGGCTTAAAGAGATTTCCAGGCAGATTCCTCGTAAAAGGATTCTTTAACGCTATGCTTGGCATACCAACTGTGGCTTTGGGACTTATTCTCTACCTTTTTTTCTCAAATGCTGGTCCAGTAGGTTTTCTGAGATTACTGTATTCGCCGACCGCGATGATAATTGGGCAAGCTATTTTAGTAACGCCTATAACTGTCAGTTTCATCACAAGCGCCATTGAATCTGTGGATCCAGAAATCAAGGATTTGGCCAAAACTTTGGGTGCCTCGGAAACTGAAGCATCAGTCGCTGTTTTGAGGGAATCAATGAGCGGTGTTGTTTTAGCCATAACAGCGAGTTTCAACAGAGCCATTGCTGAATTGGGGGTCGTTCTCATGGTGGGCGGAAACATTGCTGGTTTCACGAGCGTCTTGACAACGACAATAGCATTAGAAACCAGCAAAGGAGAAATAGCGCTCGCGATAGCTTTGGCAATCATCTTGCTACTTATTGTATCAGCCTTAACCCTAGCAGTCAACTTGTTTCAGAAGCGAATGACCTATTATTTTAGAGGGGAATGACTTGTGTCTTCAATAATTGAACTAGAAGACATAAGCAAGACTTACGGAAACAACATCGTATTAAAACAGATAAACCTGAAGATTCAAGAAGGCGAAGTCTTCAGCCTTCTTGGTCCAAACGGAGCAGGCAAAACAACTCTATTACGAATTATGGCAAGTATCGAAAAACCTAGCAGCGGAATAATACGCTTTAGAAGCGCAAAAGTTGACGAAGGCAACATTAACCAAGTAAGGTTAAATACCACTATGATATTTCAAAAAACAGCGTTATTCAGTACCAGCGTCTACAAAAACATCGCTTATGGTCTCAAACTTAGAGGTTGTTCGAGAAGAGAAACGGATGAGAAAATTAAAGAAGTCATGAAGACAGTGCGTTTAGAAGGTTATGAAAACCGCCCAGCTAAGAAATTGTCTGGAGGCGAACAACAGAGAGTAGCCCTCGCACGGGCGTTGGCGCTTGACGCTGATGTCTTGCTTTTAGATGAACCTATGGCAAACATTGATCCAAAGAATGTCTCTATTATTGAAGACGTGCTCTCACGGGTCAACAAGGAAAAGAAAACAACTATGGTTATAGCCACTCACAACATGTTTCAAGCGGAGACTCTGGCTCAAAGAGCAGCTTTAATGCTTGAAGGAAAGATAGTGAAAGTGGGAGCCCCTCAAGAAATCTTCACGTGGCCATCCAAACTCTTGGCTAACTATGTGAAGCTTGAAAACGTTTTTTCAGGCTTTTCAAAAGTCACTAAAGAAGGCACTTCGCTTGTGGATGTTGGCGACGGTTTGCAAATTGAAGCCGCTTTTGAGAAAGCCGGTAACGTAACCGTTTTTGTGCGTCCAGAAGACATACTCCTTTCATCAAATCCTATAGTTTCTAGTGCTCGTAACTCGTTTGAAGGTCGAATAATACAGATATCGGATCTGGGACCCATCGTGAAGCTGAAGGTTAAAGCGGGCAAGAACTTTATCGTGCAGATAACCAAGCGGTCATTTAACGAGATGCAACTCAACGTTGAGGCGAAGGTCTTCATCGCGTTTAAGGCATCGTCGGTTCATGCTGTTTAGAAATTCTAGTGAGTATTATTTTCCAGTGGATACAACATTCTTTGTTGTGTTGTTAGCTTTTTGTTTGTGCAGTTCATATAGTATAACTAGACTTTCACCAAATGGAATGCCGAGCTTTATGGCTAGGTCTTTTGGACTTATAACAGGTTGTTCATGGAGTACAACGTCTCTAACGTAAGCCTTGTGATGTGGATACATAACCATGGCGTGAACCGTTTCCACCAATATGGGCCAGAGGATATTGTTCTCATATTCCTGCCAACTCACACCCGAGTCCTCCGTTCATCCTGTTTTTAGTTATGGCATGAAATAAACAATTCCAGAATTAACTGAGAAAACCACAAAATATATCTTTAAGGCAGCGTTGTCTAACGCCCAACCGTGAAACTTAAATGAGGTATGAAGGCTTGGCCATTAAGGCTGTGGTGTTTGACCTCGACGGAACTCTCATAGAATTTAATCTCGACTACAAATCGGCGCGAGCTGAGGTTATACAGCTTCTCGGCACGCGAGGCTTTCCTCAATCTCTTTTCTCGATTAAGGAAAGCGTTTTCGAGATGCTGAAAAAAGTACAGATCATAATGAAGAATAACACTAAGGATCTGAAAGAGTTTGCGAGATTGAAGGAAGCCGTTCTCGCTTTGTTAGAGAAGTATGAGTTAAAGAGCGCGAGTTCCACCAGACTCTTATCGGGTGCCTTTGAAACGCTGAAAGCTCTGAGAAAGACGGGGCTTAAACTGGCTCTTTTCACGGTGAACAGCCAAAAATCAACGAATTATATTTTGGAAGCACTTCAGCTGAGGGGGTTCTTTGACGCAGTTGTTACCAGAGAGTCTGTTCCCATGGTGAAACCTAATCCCATACATTTAGAGACCACCCTGAAAGCTTTGAAAGTCAAACCTGAAGAAGCTCTGATTGTGGGCGACAGCGTTTGGGACATGAAGAGCGCCCAAGAGTTAGGTGCCTTCGCTGTAGGAACAATCACAGGCGTGTCTTCACCGGAAGAACTGACTCGCGCCGGCGCAAATTGCCTAATTTCCTCCTTGACAGACCTAATTGTGCTGGTGGAGAAACTCAACGCAGCGCAGAGCAGAGAAGGCGTCAAAACTTCTTAAGTTTTGTTTGCTTTTAGTGGAAGAAAACTTGTACGATTTCAACCTGTTAGTTTCATGTTCTTGGACTATGTCCGGGAAAGCCAAAAGAGAAATAGTCCGCATTTTGGGGTTGCTAGGCGACGAACAACCCATGATAAGGAGCACCATTGCACAAGGGATAATCGGAGTGAAAACACAATTGGACTCACGCACTGTTATACAAAGGCTTCGAACTTTGTTCAATAGCGACCCGTTGATTTTCCAGTATGCACTCAAATGGGTGCCTGTTGACTCTTGGACCCATTCAGACATGAATTCACTGAAAGAAGCGGTTGCAACCATTCGAAACAAAATTGAAGCTGGCGAACGCTGGCGCATGACCGTTGAAAAACGTCGTTACACTCTTTACCATAAGATTGACGTAATTAGAGAATTAGCCCAGCTCATAGACGAAAAAGTTGATCTTGAAAATCCAGACAAAATAGTTCGCATTGATATCATAGGCAAATATGCTGGCGTTTCAGTTCTTACGCCAAAAGACGTGTTTTCAGTTTCTTTTGGCTAAACCGTTTTTGTTAAAGCCTTTTGAACTGGTTTGATTTTCACTCCAAATTTTTTCTCTAGGAAGCTCTCAAACTCCTGAAAAACCTCGCTGTCTGTTTTGTTTAATTTTAAGCAAATGGGTTTGTCTGAGTGTACCCAGCTTAAGTCGTATATGGCGGTTCTCTCGGCGATTTCGGGATTTTCAACAATCGCCTGTATTAGCTCATCTGTTGGAGGCTCTGAGAGGAGCCAAGCAGTGTATGCAATGTCAACAACTTGGTAGGAGATTCCTTCCCTTATGGCGCATTTGTGTGCTTCTGCAACTTTCTTTAATGTAGACGGATGGATGGTTCGAACCCAGAGGAAGTTGTGGTATTCGTTGCCCGTCTTAACCCAATCTTCATGCTCCGAAGTTTTCCAGCCTCTTGAATGGCACTCTCCCTTAAAGTGTCGAACCAGTTCCCAAAGCCTAGGGACTTCCATCTCCAGCATCTCAAGTCTATAACAATCTGCAAACAGTTCTAGAAAAGATTTCTATTCCGTAAATTTAAAACTATTTGACACAAATACCGCAAAAATGTGTTTGAAAAAGAAAATTTTTGAAAAATTGCAGAAAATTTTATCTTCTTTTGTCAGATATCCGAAATTTTGCTTCGCAACACGTTTCTGTAAATTCGCCGAAAATTTTATTAAATTTCTACATTTTTCCGACAATAAAACATAAATGACAATGCAAAATAACTAGTTAAGATGTCAGGGTTCATGTATGAAGATTAAGGGAAAAGAAGCCATCTTAGACGAGTTAGATCGGGAAATTCTTACACAACTTCAGGAAAACGCCAAGCAGACGTATACAGAAATAGGCAACAAACTTAAGGTGGCACACTCAACCGTTTATGACAGAACCCGACGGATGGAAGAAAATGGGATAATCAAAAAATACGAAGCCGTTGTTGACCCAGAAAAAGCTGGGATACAACAGATCACAGCCCTAATGACCATACACACGGATCCCAAAGAGAGCGAAAGTATCGCTGAGAGGCTGTCACGGTTTGAGGAGATTTTAGAAGTTTCAACATCCTTCTCAGAAGAACTAGTCATTAACGCAAAGGTGGTATCAAAGAACCAAACTGAACTTCACTCTTTCATTGCTAAGTCTATTGCGCCCCTCCCAGGTATTTTAAGAATCAGAACATCAATCATCACAAAAAAATACAAGGAAGAAAAATCTCAACTGATCTTCAAAGAAAGACTCTGAAAGATAAGTCTTTTTGCCGAGTTGAAAAGGAACAGGATTTGGACTTTAACTCATTGTGAAAATTTATAAGTAGAAGAAACTAAAGAATCTAGTTCTAGAACTGGAGAGTTATCTATGACTGTCCTACCCTCTAAGACTTTAAGAAATCTGTCGCGAGGAGAAGCTTTCTACTTCTTCACCTCTATAGGCAATTACACAGGTGAGAGCGCAGCGTCTCTGGAGGAGTTTCTGGAGAAGATAAAGGACATTAACATAAAATCGCTGGAGTTTCACCTTTATCGTGAAGACTTTGAAAAGTGGATATCTCAAACTCTTGGAGACGCTCAACTGACCGTAGAAATCAAGAATTTGAGAAACCAAAAGGTTGTAGGAAACGCTCTGAGAGACCGCCTCTACTTCACTGTTTCAAGACGTCTCAAAGAATTGAAGAGTCCGTTGCCAACCACAAAGTAACCAGTTCTCGGTTGCTCTGCTATTTCACACTTCTTAAGCTGACCCGGGGGTCTTCGGACCCTAATGTAGGCTATTTCTTAATTAGATACAAATGTGAACCCCACTCTGCGCATGTGGATTTAGGTAAATTGAAGTACGAAAGAGAATTCCTGTCTAGTTTTTGCAGTCGAAACCAATGATTAGGCATACGTTAGACTTAAACTCTATTATTCTGCCACTTTCTTAAGTTGGCTTTGATACATCTCTAGTATTTCTTTGATGGTTGTTGCGTCTTCAGCCGACTTGTCCAGACGATAGTTTCCAGTGAATCTCGGAAACCTGATGGCTAGTCCGCTTCCCTTTCTAATGACGTCCATAGCGGCCGTGTGTATGGGGCTGAGTGTGATTTCAGCGCCTATAACTTCAATGACCACCTTTGGCTCAAACCAAACGTCTGCTTCCAAAGTGGAATTCACTCTTGGGCTTTTGTGCGGTAGCTTGTGCTTTTCCATCATCTTTGGAAGCTTTGCCAAATCTTCGTCTGTGAAACCTGTCCCACACTTGGTCACTGTTTCAAATTCGTCTTCGTCTGAGTCGTAGGCTGTGAGCAATAGGGCACCGTATGTTCCGCCTCTTTTTCCCCTGCCGTGAAACGCTCCCGCTACAACGAGATCAACCGTGTCGGTCATCTCGCTCTTGTAGTCTCGCTTATATTTTATCCAGAGCCAGCCTCTGGCTCCAGCTTGGTAAACAGAGTCTTCATTTATGGACTTGCACACCACGCCTTCGCAACCGTTTTCGACAGCCTTTTCAAAGAACTTTTCAAGTTCGTCTGGATCATCTGTGATGAGATATTCTGCAGGTTGAACGCGGTCGCTTTTCTCAATTATTTTTTCCAGAGTTTTGTGTCGGATTGGGTAGGTTTTTTGAGTTAGGTCTCTGCCTTCAACATCGAGCACGTCGAACATGAAGAGGGAAACAGGATAATCTTCCATAGCCTGTTTGATTCCATATTTTCGCCGACGGTGCATCAATTCTTGGAAGGGTCTCATCTCTCCAGTGTCGGGGTCAATGGCTACAATCTCTGCTTCAATTATAGCTTCTTTAGGCTTCACGTGTTTTTGAACCAGCTCAACAGCGTCAGGATACTGTTCGGTAATGTCTTCCAGTCTACGAGAAAACAGCATGACCTTATCGCCATCTTTGTGGGCTTGCACCCGCTCACCGTCATATTTGAACTCGGCTATGCACTTGCCGCCAAGCTTCTCAAGAATTTCTTGAGATGAACCCAATCGTTCAGCAAGCATGGGTCGGATGGGTTCACCTATGGAAACTCCATACTTTTTAATGCCTTCGATTCCCTCTTCTGCCAAGGTTTTGGCCACTCTGCCAAGGTCGGAAGAAATATTGTATGCTCGCTCTATGTCCTCACGAGCTTCCTTTCCACCGCCGTAAGCTATGGCTAGCGCATCTAAAACAGTCATATCGGCAATTCCCAATCGCAACTCGCCGGTAACCGTTCTGATGATGTACTTTGCCTCTTTCGGTGTGGCATTGGCAAGAAGCCCAGCGAGCAGATTAATTTTTTGTTCCATTGAGCCTGGGCCTGTAGACTTTGCCATTTTGTCTAGAGTATCGTAAACCTTTTCAACCGTTAAGGGTTCTTGGAAAAACGTGACCTGGGTTTTCTTTTGCAGAAACTTTTGGGCTGTTTCGCCTAAGTCGCCTATTTTTTTCATTTCTTCTTCGATTTCTTTTTCACTTCGACCCGTTGCTCGGGCCACGGCGCGTACGGCTAATTTTTCTGCCACGCCGATTTCGATTCCAACAAAATCAGGGTACAATTTTCCCTGCGTTAGGTAGGCGACTTTATCAATCACATCTTTCGAAGTCTTTTTTAGAAACTCCACTAGGTAATCGGTCATTTCCAATCGTTTTGTGGTTGCCTCAATTTTTTCGTAGGCATCGGCCATAAGCGAGTATTTCATAAATATGCAGTCCTTCAGTATTTACAAAATTGCAGTTAGGATATTAAAAGTAAACGTTAGAATCTTGAGTTAAATCGTTCATAGTCTCATTCTTTTGCCAGCAGTAGCAGTCCGGAGATGAGGTTAACAATGCCTATGAAGGCTAAGGCTAATATGAAGAGTGTTTTCAATTCAAGGGAAAGCAGAAGTCTGGCACCTAGAAAATATTGAGCAGATAAGAGTATCGATATGGCTCCGGTCGCAAACAGTAGACTACTCAGATACCTGCCAATTCTTCTAGATATCTTAAATACATGGAATTTTTCCTTCACTGTTGTGTCCTTGATTAGGCTGTCTTCGGGAGGGTCAAGAATCACGTAATCGGCTTTAACCTCATTATCCTTCTCTTGGCGCATATTATCACGGTCACGAAATGTTTCTTAATCTTAAAGCAACTTTGACTTGTTAAGCCTTCGGTTTCTATTTATTGGCTTCTTATAGGTACAATATAAATGTTAAAAGGTATGGCTTTTTGAGGTCACGTTCAGGATACCTGCAACTATCTGGATTATGCTTGCGAAGAGCAGGATGAAAAAAATTACTGTAATAGTGGTTGGGGATACTCCGTTAAGCGGCATGATGCCGGTACCGATTAGGTATGTTAGCACCGCTGTGAAAACCCCGAGACTCAAGCTTATCCCTCCAAACGCAACGCGGAAACGAAGGTAACCCACCATTCTGATGTAATATGCGAGAACTGCAAGAACGCTCAGAACTATGCCCAGTGATAGCACTCCCGGATCAATGAATATTAGAAGAAAGAGAGATGTGACAATCCCTGCGATAGGGGTAAAAGGATAAAAGGGAGTTTTGAACGGTCTGTCAAGAAGAGGTTTTTCTTTACGAAGCTTTATCAGTGACAGATTCACCAAAGCAAAACCGATTATGAATCCAAAGTCTGTGGCGTAGCCGACAAAGTTTATGACTCCTGTTGCTGCGAGCACAGCCGTGAAAACTGAGCCTATCACAACAGCCACATGGGGTGTGTTGAACTTAGGATGAATACGCAACAGGGCTTTAGGAAAGTATCCGTCTCTGCTCAGTGCATAAGCAACCCTTGACTGAGCCATTATAGAAGTGTTAACAGAAGACAAGGCCGCAATAGTGCCTGCGATTACGAGTGCGATTTTTCCAAGGTCACCCATAGATAATTGAGCCGCATAGATCAACGGAGAAGATTGACCGCTGATCGCTTCCGGCGGAACAATTCGAAACATGGCATAAGTTATGAACGGATAAATCACGAGTAAAACAATCGCCGACAACAATATCGCTCTAGGAATTGTTTTGCCTGGATTCTTGACTTCAGCTTGCGCCACAGCTATAGCCTCGGCTCCCAGATACACTACGAAGATGTAGGCCATGGCTTGAATTACTCCGAGAGGACCGCCAGGAGCCGAGAGCTGAAAAGCCTCAGTGTTTGGGGTTGTCAATCCGTTGAAGATAAATGCAATTAAGATTGACAGCAGGGTACCAACCATGAGCACTTGGCTCCTTCCAACTTCTTCTACTCCTCTAATGTTAATGAACGCGAAAACGATTACCGTTATGATTGCTGTCAACGGTACATTCGTGGGTATAAGGTACGAGATTATGTAGGCAAAACCCACAGCTGACAGAGCAGCGTAGAACATGTTGCTGATCAATTCGAACCATCCAGTCAAGAAAGAGAGAAAGCCACCGTATGCCGCTTTAGCGAAGGTATATTCGCCGCCAGCCTTGGGGATGGCTGAACCAAGCTCAGCGTAACTGCACATAGTGAAAAAGTTTATAATTCCACAAAGTATGAGTGCCACCAAGAGGGCTGTGCCAGCCAACCCCGCAGCGTAGCCCAACATTACAAAGACGCCAGCTTCTAAGGCGCCACCTATCCCAAGCATGGTTGCGTGCAGAAGCCCTAATTCTCTTTTCAAGCCTGTCTTTTCTTTCACACTTTTCATTTCCTTTTTATTGCTCGTTTACGAGGAACAGCCCACTGATGATGGAGAGCAAGCCGAAAACGATTAGGACTAGCATGTATAAGAGCACGTCTTTTTGAGGCACGTTTAACACTGCCTGTATTCCGAAGGAATTGTGATACAAGATGTAGGCAAAGGCTGTTGCAAAGGCGCCGATCATGCTTTGCGCCAAACCCACAGCAATTGAAACCTTTCTTCTGATACCCAATTTGGCTCAGCCCCGTGAGAGTATGATTCCAGCTATAACGTCCAACACGCCGACTGAGAGCAGAGCCAGCATGAACATCAGCAGATATGTCTCGTTTGTGAAAGCGCTGACATCGATAACGTTTAGCAAAGTCAGGGCGATGGCGCCCATGAAAATCATTCCCATCATGATGAGAAAACCGCCAATGGCAACAGCCAGCCTACTAAGTTTTCGCATGCGCTCAGTCAATCTGGCAGTATCAGCCTCCTCGAACTTTGACGGATTCAGGACTTAACTCGCAAATAAATGATCTTATGACTAATATCCTATTCGCTACTTTCGCCCAAAAGTTTCATGATGAACAATTTCACTTAAGGATCTCCTCGAAGGCGCCACGGGTCTCTCAGCTGGATGCCCAACGGGAACAATTGCGACTGGGCGCAAACCGTTTGGTATGTTCAACACTTTCCTGGCTTCCTCTTCCTGAAACGCGCCTATCCAGCAGGTGGCGAGTCCGAGGGCGCAAGCAGTCAACAGCATGTTTTGTGTTGCCGCCGCTGTATCTTGTAAGCAATAGAGGTTGACGCCTCGGCTTCCGTATCCACGACCAGAACGCTGTTGATTGGCACACACAACAATGACGACTGGTGCCTCTTCTATGAACGTTTGATTCAATGCAGCCTGCGCTAAACCTTGCTTTACCTTTGGCTCGCGCACTACAATGAATTCCCATGGTTGTATGTTGCCTGCTGAGGGCGCCCATCTTGCGGCGTCTATTAATTTCATAACTTCTTCCCTGGAAACGGGCTCATCGGTGAAGGCTCTGACGCTTCTACGGCTCTTTATAGCTTCAAAAACGTCCAAGTTTGTTTTTCCTCGCTTCATCAATATTGTTCGAACGGTCGCTTCGATGGTTATTTCATCTTCAAGAAATATTACATTTGCTAGGTTTTAGTTACTTTTAAGCGTGAGAAAACTTAAAACAACGATTAAATATAATTGACTTCGCATGAAGGGAGAAAGCCCATGTTCAAATCTGAGGAAGCTCAATCAACGAGGCTACTATACTACGAGGATCCATATCTAAAAGAATTTGACGCAAAAGTAATGGCGGTTAAAAGACTAAACGAACAAGTCGGACTGGTCTTAGATAAGACCGCCTTTTATCCTGCTGGCGGTGGACAACCCGCGGACATAGGCGTCATAAAAGGAAGCAACGGAGAAGCAAAAATCATAGACGTTCACATGGAAAAAGAAACAGTGCTTCACATTACCAACCAAATCGCAGGGAAAATCGATAAAGAAGGCATCGTTAAGGGTTTCATAGATTGGGACCGCCGATACAGGTTGATGCGCAATCATACCTTGGCTCACTTGATGGCGGAAGCCGTTCGTGAAGCAACGGGTCTACCGCTCGAAGTAGTGGGTTCGGGACTCGACGTTGACAAAGCTCGATTAGACTTCAACTGTGAAGGCTCTTTGGGATCCTTGTTGCCAGAAATCGAAAAAGTGGCAAACATGGCGATAAAAGAAAACAGGCGAGTTGAAATCAAAACAATGCCTCGAGCAGAGGCGGAAAAGCATGTTGAACGCTTCCACGAGAGCTTGAAGATTTTGCCGTCTCATGTTCAAAACGTGCGCATAGTGGAAGTTGAAAACTGGCACGCCTGTGCCTGCGGTGGAACCCATGTGAAAAGCACGGGTGAGATAGGCGCCGCAGAGGTTCTGGGGAGGATGTCGAAGGGCAAGGGTGTTGAACGCATCGAGTTCAGAGCAAAAACGTCTTAAGCCACAACAGCGATCAATCATAATTGGATGATGAACACGAGAGTCAACAGAGCCAAAAGCGGTGATTGGAACTCTCGACGGGCGAACTGACAATGTAAATCTATTTTTTGATAAATACAACGCAAAAAACTTTATTATGACTAATGATTTGAACAAAAATGCGTCATTAGGAGATGTAACAATCATGCCTTGCTCAGTTGTGGTTTGCGGCTTTTTTGGAGACACGGGAAAGGGCAAAGTCATTTCGTATCTGGCTTTAAAGGACAAGTTGGATGTGGCTGTTCGAGCGGGTGTTGGACCAAACGCTGGACACACGGTGATTCACGGAGGCCATACGTATCGTTTGAGTATGTTACCCAGCGCCTTTGTTTATGAAAAATGTCGCCTATTGATTGGACCAGGCGTCTTAGTTAATCCAGATATTCTGATTCGTGAAGCACAGGATACAAAGTCTGAGGACAGAGTTGGCATTGATCACCAATGTGCCATAATTGAGGCGAGACACATCGAAACTGATAAGGCTGGATACTTAGCCACGGAGATAAGGACAACAGGCACCGGAACGGGACCGTGCAATGCTGAACGAGCGTTGAGAAAAGTTAAACTGGCCAAAGACCTGCCCAGTTTGAAGAAGTATTTGGCAGATGCCCCTTTAGAGGTCAATGAAGCAATTGACCGTGGGAAAAACGTTTTGATAGAGGGAACTCAAGGAACCTATCTCTCCCTTTATCACGGAACCTACCCTTACTGCACCTCAAAGGATGTAACCGCTTCAGCTGCCTGTTCGGATGTGGGCGTGGGCCCAAAGAAAGTCGACGACGTTATAATCGTTTTCAAGGCTTTCACAACACGTGTGGGCGCGGGGCCACTACCAAACGAAATCTCATGGGAGGAAGCTGAAAGGAGAGGATGGGCAGAAATAGCAACTGTGACTGGTCGACGACGACGAGCAGCACCGTTCAGTTTTGAACTGGCTAAGAGAGCCGTTATGCTCAACAGCGCTACAATGGCTGCAATCACCAAAATCGATGTGCTATTTCCAGAGTGCAAAGGCGTCAAATCATACGATAGACTTTCGCAAGGCGCCAAAGATTTCATTGAAAAAGTGGAGAAAGAAATCAAAATCCCAGTGGCGTTGATTGGCACGGGGCCAGATGCCTTAGAAATGGTTGACAGAAGGACTTAGCTAGAAAATTACTTTAGACAGTTCCGTTCCACTATAGTTTTCATGTCGTATTCAAAATGGAAATTGGGAAAACTGAGTTGCCAGATTCTAGCGCGCTAAGGTATCTTGACAAAGTATCTGCTAAACCCCTCGTCCGGCACTTGATTTATTCTAGCTCGATAATTTTCTTTTTTGGGATAATTCTAATTCCGCCCATTTTAGGCATTTTTCTTAAATGGAACACCATAGGCGAAATTTTTCAGAATGGCCTAGCGTCCCGAGCCTCATCGGCAATATTTGCTTCGTTTGTAATTGCTCTTCTGGTGGCCTTTCTTGACTTGATTGCGGGTTTGCCCATGGCTTGGTTCGTTGCAAGGGGGAAGTCCAAATGGCTTAACATTATTGACACGCTGGCTGACATACCCTTTATCATACCCACCGTAACGTTAGGCTATTCACTGTTGCTGTTTTGGAGTAAACCTGAGGGCATCTCACAACTTTTTGGTGGCAATCCCTTTGTTTCACCTGGGTGGCTTTTGATTGTTCTGCTTCACTTTGCCTTTTCTTACCCGGCTGTAGTTAGAGTCATGGTTGGTGCGCTTCTCGACTACAGGATGGTTTATGAAGAAGCGGCACGAACTCTTGGCGCTGCTCCGCTCACAGCCGACAGAACCGTGACGTTACCCATCTTGAAATCGAGTTTAATAGCGGCTTTCACTCTGGCTTTTGCCAGGTCGCTTTCAGAAACTGGTGCCACCTTATTTGTTGCGGGCACTTTTGAGAACGGCTCCGTTTTCATCTATAACACTAGAGCGCTCCGTCAAGAAGGCCCCATGGTTTTTGTAAGTTTCACTTTGATATTGACCGCCAGTTTGATTTATTTGGGAATCAGACTACTCGGGCCGAAGTTGAAGATGCCGGTGAAGAGAGTTTGGCCGTATGCTGAAAGAAGACTGAGCGACTTTAAGGTCAGAGTGTTTAGAGACTCTTTAACAAACGTGGTGTTTTTTGTTATTGTTCTGGTGCCTTCCCTGTTCATTGCCCTTCCAGTTGTTAGCGCTATCACAAATGGTACGCTAAATCAAGCAATTGCAGGCATCGGAGTTTGGCAAGGATATTGGCAAAGCCTTCTTTTGTCATATTTTGTGGCAGCAACCGTGACGGTATTAAACGCCTTGGCCAGTTTACCCATGGCAGTTCTGATAGTGAGAAAGCGATGGGGGGCAGGTGTGTCAACAACTTTAGACGTGTTATCTAATATTCCCATGATTGTTCCATCTATTGCGTTAGGTGCTTCTATGAGCATTTTCTGGGCAAACTTTGCTTTCATTCCAGAAGTCGCCTTGATAATTTTTGCCCACTTGTCCATTACGTATCCCTATTTTGTTCGTTCAATGGTTGGAGCGATAGAAAGGGTGACCATGGACCTTGAAGAAGCGTCGAGAACTCTTGGGGCTAGGCCGTTCACGGTGTTCAGAACAATTATCCTGCCTTTGACAAAATATTCCTTGTTCGCTGGAACCATAATGATGTTCGCAAGGAGCGTTGACGAAACAGGCGCAACCTCGGCTGTCGCAACAAGATTAAAGACTGTTCCATTGTTGCTTGTTGACTGGGTTAGGGGTACAGCACCAGCTTCTTCTATGGATATTGCCTTAGGCGCTGGCGTGCTCGTGTTGTTTTCATTCATCATCCTTTTGGTTTTGAGACTTGTGGTTAGGGGACGATATTAACATGCTTAATATACGAGTAACTACGCATTTCCATAAATTGCCTGAACAAACGGAGGCTGCGTGCACTGCCTGAGGTTAGACTGGTCAATGTTTCAAAGAGATTCGGGAAAAAAATTGTGGCGGTGGACAATGTTAGCCTCCAAATTTATGATAAGGAATATTTTTCTCTCCTCGGTCCCAGCGGATGTGGCAAAACGACTCTTTTGCGTATAATTGCTGGCTTGGTTGAACCCGATGGAGGAGAAGTTTACATCGAAAACAAGCTGGTCAACAAGTTCCCGCCGGAAGACAGAGGCTTGGGATTTGTTTTTCAAACTTATGCGCTTTTTCCCCACATGAACGTTTGGGACAACGTGACTTATGGGCCTCGAGTAAAGGCTTGGGAGGAGGCCAGTAGCGAGAGAATCGGTCGTGAAATGTTAGAGATGGTGAGACTCTATGAACGGCAAGACGCTCTTCCACACGAACTGAGCGGCGGCATGATGCAGAGAGTTGCCTTATCGAGGGCTCTTGCAGCTGGAGCCAAATTGTTGTTGTTAGACGAGCCGTTGGGCGCTTTAGACGCTAAAATTCGTTTTGAGTTGCGATACGAATTGCGTAGGTTGGTGAAGGACTTAGGCTTAACAGCCATTCACGTTACGCATGATCAAGGTGAAGCCATGGCCATTTCAGACCGCATAGCAGTGATGAAAAAGGGGCGAATTCTCCAGGTTGGAACTCCGCAGGAACTGTACACGAATCCTCAACACATTTTTGTTGCCAATTTCATTGGTGAAAACAACTTTCTTGAAGGCCACGTTGTCAAGGTCGATGAGAAGGGAGTAGCCGTTGAGTTGAGAGGTGGGCTGGTCGTGTACGGTTCTGATAAGTCTAAGATTGAGGGTGAACGAGTTGCTTTAGCGGTTAGACCGGAAACATTTACGATGGAGAAGGGGCACAAAAAGAAGCCCAATTCAATGTTTGGTGTCGTTGAGAGATTGCGATACGAAGGCACAAATATAAGGTATGAAATCAGATTGGAGAATGAAGACGTGATAACGGTTGTGCGTCCCTCTTTGACAGAGGAATGGCTTAACACTGGCGATGTAGTTACAGTTAGTTTTCCAAGTGAGAAGAGTTACGTTTTCACGTATCCAAGTCAAGGGTTGAGGGAGGAATTATCCGTTGAGTGAACTCATAAAATGGTTTGAGAAAAGAAGAGAAACAAAAGCAATGTCCATGATGCAACGACATTTGGCAACAACCATGAGCGCAGTTGAAGACCTAGAAAAGGCGATTAACGCTGCGGTTCAGCGTAAAGAGAAAGAAACAAAGGAAGCCATAGAACGCGTGACAATCGCTGAGAAAGAAGCCGATAGACTTCGAAGAGCAATCATGACCGAACTAGCCGGTGGAGAGTTGCCGCCCCCAGATAGAGAAGACCTCATGCACCTAATTAAGCGCATTGACATGGTCGCCGACTGGAGCCGAGAAGCCACTCGCATTCTGAGTGCCACTCCAATGGAAGACGTGCCAGAAAACCTCAAGCAAGCAGTGATCAAGATGATGGAAGGCTCCAAAGAGTGTGCCACAGCGCTACGAAAATGCATCGATCGCATGGCGGAAAAACCTGAAGAAGCACTGCATGCGGCAGACGAAGTTGAAAGATTGGAAGAGAAAGTTGACGACCTGTTTGAAAACTCCAGACGCTTGCTAGCTAAAGAGGAAAAGTTGAGGATTGGAACCGCCATCTTAATGAACGAGCTCTATGAAGCTATTGAAATGGTTGCCGACAGATGCGAGGACACATGCGACCAAGTTAGAGTGATCATCGTCCGTCGATAAATTTGGAGGAGACACACAACCGTTGTCCATGGTAATCGACACGTCTGAACTCCGCGACAAGCACGGTGCAGAGGTTAAAGAACTCGCAGATTTCCTCGGTGAAAAGGTGAAAGCCAAAATCAATGTTGGCGACAGAGAAATAACCCTCACATCCAGAGAGAAAGGAAAAATCCCATCTAAAAACTATCTAAGGGTTCTCCTCCGAAAATTTCTGCACAAAAAGGAACTCAAAGACGAGTTTCGCGTCATCTCAGGGAAAGAGAACATTTTGATAATAAAAGAACGCAAGCTCACGGAGACTGAGTAACAGCGCCTGTTGTTTTGGCGCCGCCGCTCTTTCGCTTCTTCTCCAATAACTCCTCAACCCTCAAGAGCAGGTTTCTCGCCATCCGAGTTTCCTCATAAGCCTTAACTGAATCGCCTGCTTCCATGCTGTCTTTAGCTCTTTTCAACAGGTCTTGCGCCGAAACGAAGGCTGGTTGAAGCTCAACTACCTGTTTAGAAGTTGATTCATGCTTCCAAGATGAACTGCTTGATTCCTCTTGGTGTATGATGGAGAATAGGAAAAGGACATATTCGATTTCGGCTGCAGCCACCCAAACAGAGTTGGCGAAAGCCTTTTCATTATAGTTTTTGGTAAGCGTCTGCAGTGAATCTTTCAAGTGATCCATGGCTGAAGTGAGGGAAGTCACAATTTTTTCACGATGCATGTTCTTGTTCACGCTTTGAATGAAACGTTGGTTCAAATAGGAACGGCAGAGTGATAAATCTTTTGGGCGGTCGGCGCTCTATTTTGGCTATTTTTCCGCTGAGACTCTGCTGGCGCCTGCTTCCTTTTCAACTCTTATCACGTGTTCCGCCTTTTCGGCAAAGGCTTCGCTGTGGGTAACCGCGATGATCTGTTCGATGGCTTTCAAACGTGAAATAGCCTCAGCTAACCGATCGATTGAACCGTCTTCTCGACCCAAGCTTTCGGTTGGCTCGTCTAAAAGAAGCGTGTAGAGTCCGTGCCCAGCCCGTGACTGCATTATGAGTTGACCCAAACCTAAACGATATGCAAAGGCTAAAAGTGTGCGCTCTCCACCCGAAAGGTTAGTGACTTCTCTCTCAAATCCTTCTTCGCTGCGCACTATGGGAGAATATGTTTCATCAATCTGCACAATGAGTGTTGGACCCACGCCTCCAACGAGGTCGTCGAGAAATTGCTGAACCATCCTCTGCAGATAGGATACAAATTCACTTCTCATCCGAGGTTGAATGCTTCTGTAGGCATCTCGAACTCCAGTTACTATTTCAAGCAGGGACTCAATCCTTTTCATGCGGTCCATTTTCTGCTGAGCATTATCTAAACGTTGTTTCAACTCTTCAAGCCTTGACGCCAAATTTTTCTTGTCTTTCTCTGCGTTTTCCAAATTGTTCTTTGCAGCGTGATAGTTTTCAAGCGTCTGTTCACGCAATTTTCGTGTCGATTCCAACTGTGCTAGGTCAAACCTTACTATTTCGATTCTAACAACGTTCAACTGCTCTCGGAGCGTTTTTTCAAGTTTTTGTTTTTCTTCAAACTCCTTCGCCAACGTTTCTAGTTCTTGGCGTTCTTCTGCAACTCGTCCGTTAAGATCCTCAATCTTTGGCGCGAGTGTCTGCAGGCTTAGGGCAATATTGCTGACTAGGTTTTGTAACTGTTGGAGTTCGTCAAAATTTTTCTGAAGTTCGGTTATTTTTTGGTCTCCCTCAGCGGTTGCATTCTTCAATCTGTCAAGCAGATCTGACTTGTATGCTTCTGAGAGGTCTTGTAAGCACAGGGGACATTTGTTCTCCTCGGCTAGACTTGAAAGTTTCTTTTGGGCTTCTCGGATCTCTTTTTTCACAGTCTCTTGTTCGCCTCCGATGCTTCTCAGTTGTTCTTCCAAAATCTGAGCGTGCCTTCTCAGCTCGTCTGGTGTCTGCTCTGGTTTCAATCCGGCTTGTTTGAGTTTTTCTTGATGGGATTTTGCCTCATTCTCTAGTGACTGCAATTTTTCAGTCATTGAATCAATCAATGTGTTTTTTCGTGCGATTTCGTCGGCGAGTCTTGCGTTGGTGTCTTCAACGTTTTCTATGTTAGTTTTTAACTGAGCCTCTTTTCGCCCCAGTTCTTCGGTTTGTTTTCTCAACTCTTCCAGGCTTTGAAGACGCGTTGTTGCCTCGTTGAACGCGTTTTCGGCTTGAGTCAAACTTTGCCTTAATTCGTCAATTTGGCTTTCAACGGATGCATACTCTTGCACAGATTTATCATATTCATTGTGAAGCTTGTCCATAATAACGATGTCTGGGTCACGTTCGTAGGCTTTCTTTTCGCCCTCATACTCTTTCTGAACGCCAGCTAGGTTGGTCCAAGCCACTTCGTAGTCTGATAATCCAAACAGTTCGTCGAGTCTTTTTTGACGTTCCCGTGGAGTCATGTTCAATAGTTCTTTCAGTTGCTCTTGGCGCACCCAAACAATTTCTCGGAACAATTCCTTGTCCAGACCAGTTATTGCCTTAAATTGTTCAGCCACGGCTTCACTCTTGACTTGAGCAATGATTTTGTCATTTTCATATAGTTTGAGTTGTTCCCAATCTTGGCTTATGCCCTTTCCTCTCTTTCGCAAACCGCGTGTGATAGTGTAGTTTTTTCCAGCATGGGCAAACTGCAACGTGACCTTGCCTAAGTCGGCTCCTTCGCGCAGGAGGTATTCATAGCTTCTGCCAATGGGGTCGCCGAAGAGTACAAAGTCAATTGCGTATAGTACGCTGGATTTGCCGCAGCCGACGCCGCCTACGAGACAGTTGAATCCGCGTGCAAACTGAATCTTTGTTTTTGTGTGAGAGCGAATGTTTTCCAACTCTATGGTTTCAACTCTCACCCATGAAAGCCTCCATTTCTCTTTTCACTTTATCCTCGTCTTTTCGGGTCAACGGTTCAAGAATGTTAACCGCCAACCGCGCTATCTTTTCAGCTTGATCTCGACTGTAGCGTTCGGCGAAGATTTGGACAAAGTATTCGAAGGCCTTGGTTTTCAGGTCTTTTAAGCCGCCCTCGAATATTGAACGTATCACCTCTTCTGGAACCTCTGTTTCTCTCAAACGCAGGATGGGATAGACCAGCAACGCCTTTTGGGATGCTTCCCTTATCTGGGCGAGATCTACCTCCGCCCTGTTGGCTTCGGCTGGCAACACACCCTTCAACACAATAACTATTATGGCGCCTTCTTCATAGCGTTCTCGAACAAGTTGCGCCGCGGATTCAGTGATTTTTGCTGGAAGCATACCCGTATAGTCGGGTTCAAGAACGACGAAACGGCGTGGGGTTTCCAATTTGACCCGATTGAGCGTCGGCTGGCCCTTTTCGTTTACCTCCACGTGATAGAAGCCCTTCTCAATCTGAGCGTCATCGTAGTTCACGGTTTCGGTGCAGCCACTGTAAACGAGTAATCCGCCTTTAAACTGGCTCTTTGAAGGCTTGTGGACGTGCCCACCTGCAAAATAGTTGAAGCCGTCGGGTATGAGTTCTGGCGATGCTTCAGCCTCCATCTGAGGCGGCTTGTCAATGTAGGGCAGATCCAAGGCCATGTGAAACAGGAAGATATTAAACAGGGAAGGGTCAGGCGCTGGCTTGTTCTGTTCAAGAAAGATGGGCAGTTGTTCCTCGGTTTTTCGCTTGGTTCGAAAATTTGGAACACCGTAAACATAGCAGCTTTCGTTTTTCCAACAGGCGCCTTCGTGACGGGGCAGATAATTAATCAAGCCTGCGCTGTCCAAGGGATTGAGAATGGTGCCTGTGACCACATTGGGTGCCGAGTCGTGTCCGCCGTCCACGGCGAGAACGGGTATGTCAGCGTCTCTCAAACGCCTAAAATTGGTGATGGCTGTTTCCAACGTAACGTTAGATGGTCTGGCCTGATTGAACAGGTCGCCGGCTATGATCATGAAATCAGGCTTTAACTCTATGGTTTTGTCTACGACTTCTCTGAAGGTTCGGTCAAAGTCTTCGCGGCGTACGTCTAAATTGTATTGAGCATAGCCTAGGTGCAAATCGGCCACGTGAACGAAACTGAAGGGTTTCAACCAGACAGCTCTCCTTTAAGGTGCAGAGACTGCTCTTTTTCTCTTTCTCAATTTTAGTAGACACTGTTGCTTTTAAGTATAAGAGATGCATGAGAGTATTGGAGTTGAGGTCTTAAATTTGAAGCGAGAGTATCCTATGCGTCCAATCGTTGGGGTCGGCGCCGTTATCCTCCAAAATGGAAAACTTCTCTTAGTGAAGAGAAGGGCTGAGCCTGGAAGGGGCAGGTGGAGCATTCCAGGCGGTTCGGTTCATCTCGGTGAGAAAGTGCGAGATGCCACACTCAGGGAGGCAAAGGAGGAGAGCGGCTTAGACATCGAAATCATAGATGATAGGCCCCTAGACGTTTTTGACAGCATCATAACCGACGAGAAAGGTCGAACAAAATATCATTTCACGTTGCTTGAATTTTTAGCCAGATCAAAAGGTGGAGTCTTAAAGGCAGATGAAGATGCTGCAGAGGCTCTTTGGGTTTCATTGGAAGATGTTAAAAAATATGATTTAACAGATTCTTTCAGAGTGTTCTTTGAGAAACATGAAGAAGAATTGAAGAGGCTCAGTTCTTCTGTGTGAAAAACAGTCGAGTTTGCCCCATGGTCTGAACGTTGAGAGCCTTAACCCTAACCACTATGGGAAAGTCTTTCACCGCCGTGCCGAGCAAGAGGCAGTGGTGCGCTGGTAGGTCTCGGGCAACAGACTTCACGGTTTCGGCGTCCACCTTGGCTGCTCGACTGACAGTTTCCAAATCGTGCTCGTTGGTGAAGTTGAAGAGAAAAATGTTGTCCGCCTGGCGGTAAATGTTCTCCCTTATGGTGTCGGGTTGATTCGTTACGAAGGTTGTGAAAACGCCGAAGTGTCGCATGCGGGTGACGATGTCGTCCCAGTAGGTTTCGCGCAGATATAGGTGCGCTTCCTCGGCGAAGAGGAAAACCGCCCGCAGTTTGTGCTGAGTCAACAATTCAACCAGTTTGCCGAGTGTGTATTCAACCACGATTTGACGGTCCACCAGCGACGTGTCGCGTAAGTTGATAACCAGGGCTCCGCCGCTTCGAATTTTTTGGAAGCAATCCTCTAGGCTCATTGCTTCTGAAGGATTGTCGGTGAAGAATCCCGAGTTTAGCAGGGCATAGTAGCGACTGAACAGGGCATCGCGCACGTGTTGGTTGCAGCGCCAATTTCTTATGGTTTCGCCGAGCTGGTGCAGTGTTAAAGAGGCGCGTTCGTCGAGAAACTGCCATATTCTTCGGAACTCTCGGGCTGATGTGCCGGGCAGGTTTAAGGCGTGGATGAGAATGTTCAAAATGACGCGGAGTTTCATTTGGGCTAGGGCTACTTTGAAGTTTTCTGAGGGTGTCAACACGTGAACTTTATTGTTGTATTCGTTCTTTTTGCCGTCTGATGTGAAGCCGAGGTGTGCGTATTCGCCGTTGAGGTCGAGAACAACTATTGGTGCCCCATAGTTCACGAGGCTGAGCGCCAACAATTTGGATAGGTGAGACTTGCCTGTTTCTTTCTTTCCTGTGACAATGTTTAATTTTCCATCCAGTGTTGTGGCGTCTATGTTGATGAGGCTGTTCTCCTTAGCCTCGCCTAGGTTGATTGGCAGTGTGTGGTTGATTTTGATGAGGTTGAGCAGGGCTGTTGTGGGCAATCGTTTTATTATTGATTGGCTTCGAGATGGCAGCCAGGCGCTGTTGACGCTTAGTTTTCCGTTTTCGAGGCTGGCGCGAATTTTGCAGACGAGTAGGCGTGAGTCTTGAATGTATGTTATGTGGCTTGCAACTTCTAGCGGATCGAAGTCTTGGCCGTTTAAGTGTCCGTTTTCGCTGCTGTTTGTGGAATCGCGTAGTAATTCTTCTAATATGCCTGGGATATTGGCGAATTGAACGTCGATTACTTGGGCTATGAGGGCTTTGTTTTGTTTTGGGTCTTCGATGAGTAGGTAGTCGCCTTTTTCAACGTTTTCCGTTGGGAAGCTGAGGATGTGTACAGTGTTGCCTTCTTTTCTGTAGAGTCGCATGGTTGCTCAGCCTTCTGGTCCTTTGCCGAACGGCCCAAACAATAGGCGTCGAATGTTGAGTTTGGTTATGGTTTTTAATCCGTGTCTCTGCGCTAAGAAGCGTTGTATGGCTATGACTTCGTTGGCTGTGAACGTTGAATAAATGTGCGCCAGTCTTAGGGTTTCTGGATAACTCTCTGAAACAAGGTCGTTGGCGATCAGGCGTTGTAGGGCTTCTGTTGCTTGTTCGCGTTGCAGCTTGCGGTCTACGTCGAGGCGGAAGCTGCAGTTGCCTTCGCTTAGTTTGGCGATGTAGATGTTGCCTAAGAAGCGTATGTTGCCTGCTGGCGCAATGGGGTAGCCGTCCATTTCGAGTAGGCAAGGGGGCTTACATCCTTCGATTAGGTCGGTTAGGCGGTGTCCGCTCAGGCGCAGGCGGGTTACTTTGGAGAAGGCTAGAACCGTGTTGAGGCGGTTGCGAGCCGTTTCTAACAATTGTGCCACAATGTGGATTGGTGAATCGCTTGTTCCAGCTGTGAGGGAGCCGTCCCAGAGTATGAGGCTGTTTTGGCTTTGAGAGGCGATGATCATTTGCAGCCAGCGTTCGAGCAGGGTTGTCATGCGGGTTTGCATGTGGATGAGGCTAGGTGCGCTTGCGTTGAGGCTGTTTTCTGGTGTGTCGAAGCTGTATTGACGGAAGAGCTGATAGATTTCGGTTTTGTTTTCTTCGGTTATGTGAAACGGAAATGGTCCAATGCGTAGGTATCGGTATTGGCTTGGTTGTTGTTTCCAGATTATGGCGCCTCTTATGGCTATGAGCATGCCTGTGATGGTTTCGCCTATTTTTATGCTTGACACGTCAACTGCGACGATTGGGATTTCGGTTGGAAGCGGTTTGAGTGGTATGGTGTTTAAGTGTAGTGTTGCCTGTCCTAGAAAGGTTGGTGTCACATCTTCTGATGGGTTGGCTATTGCTGATTCGTCTGTTGTGATTTGGTACGGTTGGTAGAGTGTGGCGTCATTGTTTTGTATGTTTTTTATGCTGCGTAGGCTGAGTTCTATGAAGCGTTGGGGTAGGGCGGAGTCTTCTAGGGTGCTGCCTTGTGGAAAGTTATATTTGCTGGTTGTTGGTGTATATTGTGTTTGTTGAATCAATTGAATTCACCAATAGGCATTATATGGCATGTTGGTGAGTATTTAAGTGTTGCGCATGAACATGTTGCGCAATACAATAAACAATAAGGAATCGGAATGACAGAAGCCTCAGGAGAGCAACAGAAACCGATACGAGTCAAAATGAAAGTGGGCAACGTAGAATTCGAAATAGAGGGCACCGTAGACCAAGCCAACGAGGCAGTAGGCAAATTCTTGGCAACAGTAACAGAAAAACTCAAAGAAACACCACTCATAACAGGACAAGAAGCAGCAGCGCCCAGAGCAGAAACATGCAAAGTAATCATACAACGCCTATGGGAAGAAGGCTGGTTCTCAACAAGTCGGGGACTAGGAGCAGTGCATAGTGAGATGGCAAGACGCGGTTTCCATTATGACCGCACAGCGGTGGCACACGCACTAATGGACTTAGTAAAAGACGGGGTACTAAACAGAGAAGGGAGACCAAGGAGATATCAATATGTACAGAAGAGGCCGCCGTCTACTCGTTGACCCGGCGAGTTCTACATATAGAACTTATAGCTTGTAGGTGGACTTCCACCCGCTGAAACCATTTCTGCCATGACTGACCCTACTTTCCTTGAAACTCCAATAGTCACAGGCATCCTCATACAAAATGTTGAAGAATTCCAGTCAAGCTTTGTTAAGCCCAGTATGTCACGGCACACAGACTCGACGGATGTGTCTAGTTTTTGACAAATCAGATGAATCGGCCTTGGGGATGATGGTCCTGGATATGTTCCAAGAGCTGGAATGTATCCTGTAGTAAACAGAATCGCTTCATTTGAATCGGTAATTACGGTCCCACGCACAGCTGGATAATCATAATTTTTGTGATAAGCCCTGAACCCCGTCCATTCTCTAATATGAATAATATCCAATTCATCTATGTCTTTGGAAGCTTGGATGCATCCTTCCATTTCTTCATCAGAAAATCTGGTAGACTTATGTACCACCAGTCTTCTGGGTAGTTTCTCTCTCTGCCTCAAGAACAGATCAATAGAATCTTGAATAATCTCAGCCATCTGCGAAGAATTCAAGCGTATACTTATGCCTCTTTTTTCTTGATCCCACTCGAAAGGTTTACCTCTTATGACTTGGCTTTCTCCTGTTCTCATATAGACTTGGGCAATGCTCGCTCTCATCGACTTGCCTGATGTTCTAATTTCATTATAGAAAGACACTCCAATGTAGCAGGTATCTTCATCAATCTGTGCAAGCTTCCAAGGAATGCTGGTGGCCTTGTAATAAATTGCCACTGCAATATTCCAGCCGATTAGTGCAGGAGTCTGTCTCTCCTCTGCAAAAACCAAGGTTTTAGGAGTTATCATCTGAGTTACAAGACCTCTTAATGCTGCTTGCGCTTTAAGATAATTGTGAAAATCGAAGAGTTCAATATCAGCTGCGTCTTTGTCTTCAATGTCTCCGAAGACTCTGCGTTGGTAAACTATTTTGTCAGTTTTGCGATACGGTTCTTTGCAAAGACTCATTAAAGAATTATCAATTGGTAATAAAACAATTTGCGGTCTGGGATGAGGATGTGCTTCTAGCAAGTCATCAAATTTTTTGCAGTATTCTTTGACAGCTAGAAGAATTCTTTCTTGTCTTGGATTCACACCTCTCAAACGCTCAACAAATTTCCGATCAATCTTTATTATGCAATCATCGTCAACAAAAATTTCAAATCTCAATGGACTGTTCAGACTCATGCCAGGGAAGTCTACACCTTTATATTCCATGTCAAGGCGTTCTTCAGCGTGTACTCTATACTTGAGTCTCTCCAACCATACTTTAGCCGTATCAATGCTCTGGTCGGTTCCTATCATACCTGCCCTAATTGAAAATTGCGGTGTATCGGTACTAGTGCCTCCGTGCGGACCAAAGTTTAGAAGCCCCACTTGCGGATCAAGGCATTTTCTATTTCCACCGAAGAAAAGCTCAGGTTCATCTATCCTGAAAACCCGCATAATAACCATCTCAGCTGAAATCCCACAACCTTGTCTGTGCCCTGCCTATTACTTTCGGACTTCAATTTACCTGTTCACTGATAAAATCTCCAAATTTGAACCCATCAAACCATTCTTCAGGCGATTTGAGATAATTTTTAGACTCAAACAAGATGAACTTCCAAAATCTCATCAGTCCGATTCTGCTTTTGCTTCTGTCATAATATGGGTTTCTGAACTTTGCATCTATCCGAGCCCGAGTATCTCCTTCGATCGGGGTTTCTCCGTCAAAAGTGTAGTATTTTCTTGGAGTGAGTTCAACGTATGAACAACCCCAGTACGTTGGTGTTCCCAATTCTACTGCTCGATGAAAAAAGAAGTTAGTCTCTCCTCTTTTAGCGAATTCCGTATCTTTAGTAAAGACTAGCTTCTTTACGACCCATCTTTTCTTGCCATGCTGGTCGGATTCCATCCTTTTTTCTTTGGATTTGTCAAGCATTGGAAAGTAAAAGATATCTTCATCTCGATAGACTCCTCTATTCCATATGATTCTTCTCAAGTGTATGTTTACAAGCTCAGAACAAAGAGAGGGATTTTGAATCTGCAATTCCTTTGTTTTGAGCGAGGTCACTGGACCCTTTACGTACTTGGAAAGAGGATTATGGTGGTCAAACTTAGCAAAAGACATAATGTTTCCATCCCTTCGCCAGATAAATGGCGGAATCAACTGGTCCTTCAGTCCTTCATATATCTCAGTCTTGTTTGAAGCAGTGGAGTTGCATGTATAATAGTACTCTGGGGCTTTGATGGGCAATATGTTCATAATAAGAGTGCTTTTGCTCATTATGGGAATCCTTCTCTTGTTGATGATGTTTAGCAGACTCTCAGCCGTTCTTGATATAGAAGACGCTGACTTAGCTTCCTTTTCCAAAGCCGCGGTTTCAAGTTGAACGTTGTTTCCAACTTTGACTTCGCTCTCCGCGAAAAATTTAGCGACATCATTTATATCTTGGGTGACGAGTGGTTGCTCGCCTGTCTCTAGACAACTAGAGTTGTACCAATCGCACCATTTGCTCACTGCAGAAATGTTGTTGGTTTGAGAGAACAGGAACTCCCATTCAGTGGGTTTTTTCACTGCTTGAGCAAATAACAGAAATCTAAACCTGTCTTGTGGCTCTTTAGCTTGCCACAATCTAAAATATTTCACAAGCTCTCTAGCCAATTTTCTTGACTTCAGCGACAAATTCTCTGCCTTGGCTTCGATTATAAATTTCTTTTGAGAAGCAATTGTGGGATTGAAGAAGACCATATCCTCAAACGTTCCCTCCACTATAGAATCTGTTGTCTGAGAAAATCCAAACGATTCCAAGTACTTTCTAACACTTCTTTTGTATGCTTCAGATTTCCCGACAAGAGATTCTCTTCTTCCATAGAGAAATTCAATAGTCATTCTATCACCTTGAGCATTTTGTAATGTGATTTCATCGAAAATGCACCTATGACTGCTTACTTATGGTAGGTTCTTACTTAAATCCTTAGTGTAAAAAAAGAGATGCCCTCGGTTGCGTACAGAATCATGACACTAACTACTGCTTTTTTGGTGCTTGGCAGTTGGAGCATTGAGTTGCTGTTGTGGGCATGATTCCGCCACAGTATGTAGGAAACCGTCCACAACTTCTCTTAACAATCACTTTTTGGCTCGTTCTTTTGCTGGCTCATATTCTGCACTGTGAAACAATGGGCTGGAAATTATCAGATCCGCCGTGGCCCTGTTACAGGCAGTGGGCACATTATATAGGACAGCTATTCTAAGAAGCGCCTTAACATCGACGTCGTGAGGAAGAGACTGCAAAGGATCCCAGAAGAAAATCAAATAGTCCAATTTCTCATTAGCAATCAAAGCGCCAAGCTCCATGTCGCCGCCATAAGACCCGCCCTTAAGCAGAGTAATCCGTAGATTAGTCTTCTCCATTACCCTCTTCCCAGTGTCCCCAGTCGCATACAAGTTGTGAAGAGCCAAAGTCCCCTTGTTGAAAACAGCCCACTCCACCAGATCATCCTTCTTATTATCATGCGCCACCAACGCAATATTTCTCTTAGGAATCAAGATCTCACTTCAAACTAAGCCCACTATGCTCTAGGAGTTTAAACGTTTCTGAACCACCAATCGTTTGCGCCCACATTTTGAAGGAGGTTAGAAATTCAATTTCCTTCCTTCCCTAAATAGAGATTCTATCCCCAAACCCAAACATTACACGAATAGTAAAGTCTAAAGATGATAGAGGCACTAATTATGCTTAGGGAAGAACATGAAATTAAACATAGAAATTGAGACTTTCGATAATAGGCTTGATTCTAAATTGTTTGACGTGACTCGGATTTCTGATAAAACAGAGAAATCTATTACGGAAGGAATATCTGTCCGTTATGAATGGACGCTGATTCGGAAAGCAGAAGGTTTTCCAGAGATTGTGAATATTGCTTTGTTCATTGGAGAACATGTAGCTTTGCCAATTGCTGTTTCAATTGTGTCAAAATGGTTGTATGACAAACTCAAAGAGAGAAAAGACAACAAACTTAGGATTAACAATACATCGGTTGAAATAAATGCAGAGAGAATCGAGCAACTAATCATTAATATACTGAAAGAGAAGAAAGAAGAATAGATGACTTTCTACTCGCCTTTCTCAAACAGCAAGTAATGATTGACGAAAGCTGTCACCGCGGCTACATTTCCGACCGCTTGGTAGGTGGATAGAATCTCTATTTTGGGTTTGGGATAGAAATTCTATGCAGAAACCTAAGGGAGAGGGGGCTATCTTTTTAGGAGCCTTTACCAAGCCAAAAAACAACATTTACTGTAGAAAAGAACTATAGGCTGTCAACGCCTTCTTCTTCTGTTTTGGTTACCATTCCTTGTTTAGCTAGTTTTTGGAACCTTCATCAAGTCAAACAGCCTTTTAACCAGTTTCTTTGCTGGTTCTCCGATATCGCTTTCGTATTTCTTTTGCAAGTTCACTGTCTTCTATGATAAGGGATCCCTCGTAGCCACAGTCCAAACACTTCCAAATTGAAGGACGATAAAAGACAAGAAAATTAATGTTTTCGGAACCGCACTTTGGACAAAACTTCACTCTGCTCGAAAGTTCCTCTTCTCTCTTAGCTCTTTCAACCGATTTCTTGAACCCCCACTTCTGCTTCAGTAAATTGTCAACCTCACCAAAAGTGAACTCCTTAGCCAGCTCCCCACACAACGGACACTTTTGACCAGACTGCAACTCCTTGTCAAACATACATCTTGGGTTTGGGCAAGTCCAAACCTTCATGTTCACACTTCCTACAGCCTCTGGTGCCGACGGAGTTTTGCAGAGTTCAATGTACCAGCAATTTCTACAGTAGAAAGGGATAATCTTATCGCCATAAAAATCCCCTTCTTTTGCAAGAGTTACAGCTTCAGGGATCGGCCAACGTCCGTGGAAAGTCAGGCGTGCTCCTTTTTCCATCTCGCCGCCGCATTTGGGACACTTCTTAACTTCACCTTCACCCATCCAACATTTCCCCTAAATCATACGCACGCATTTCGGTTAGAAGTTTTCTCCTTAAATTATTAATCTCTCTCTCGAATATTTCATCTTAAATTATTAATTTCTCTGTTTGTTGGTTTACAGAAAAAGTTAGAAGGAAAGAGGAAATAATACACTTATGCCTAGATGTTTTCTTCCATGTAATTTTTTAAACTTTCCTGAACAAGCTTAAATAACGCTTCTTTATCTTTCCTCTTCATTATGTTTACTAAATCAGTTTTTGGAAATTTCAATTCAATGTAATAACAGCCTTCACTCATAAGATCCCCCCTTCAGTTTATGGTTCGCATTAACAAGAATATTAGGCTCTGGAGTGTTCTATATCGAAGATTGTTCCACAAGGCATAAATTTTGGTTACGTCTATTTATTTAACTGTGCCTAGTCTCTTGTTGCTTAGACGATGAAGCACGACAATATTGAGAAAGGAGAAATACAAAGTTGGAAAAGAAAGTAGCAACAAAAATAATGCTAACGCTGTTGTTTATAGGCACGGTTACTTTGGCATTTGGCATTCGAGGGGTTAAGGCGTCTGGGACGATTTACATTAGGTCTGATGGAAGCATCGAGCCGTCAACAGCACCAATTTCCACCGCAGATTATGTCACATACACTTTTGCTGACAACATTAATGATTCGATTGTGGTCGAGAGAAACAATATATTAATCGATGGCGATGGCTACACGCTTCAAGGAAAAGGAGTCTTTCCTTCTAACGGAATAGACTTGACTGGAAGAACAAACGTGACGGTCAGGAACACAAAAATCAAAAACTTCTGGTATGGCATCAGGCTCGATGGGTCTTATGGCAACATTATTTATCACAACAACTTCGACAACGCTCAGCAAGTCCTCGTTAGTGCATCTGGTTATGCTAATGTTTGGGATGACGACTATCCGAGCGGCGGGAACTACTGGAGTGACTACAATGGAACCGACGCAAACCAAGATGGCATCGGTAACACTCAATACATTATTGATGCAAACAACGTTGACAGATATCCGCTTATGGGTCCATTTAACACGTTTGATGCGAGTGGTGAAACCAAAACTGATTCATGGTGGTTCACAGGCATTCCAATTCTGGTTCTCACCGTGATTGGCATAGCAACGGTGATACTATTCATTAAGGCGTTCAAAACCCTTAAGACAGATAAAATGCGACATTCTTAACGCGACGCCAGAACCTTCTAATGGTTCATACATAGGAATCATAACCTTAACCTTGAAAGAGAAATTAATAATTTAAGATGAAATATTCGAGAGAGAGAGTTAAATTATTAATGCACCACCACCTCTCTAACAATCATCAGCATATTATAGCGGAATGGTTTTTGTAGCGATGTTCTCGGAGTCTGCCACCCTGCTGAGGTTGACGTCTGTTGTTATGAGCGTTGCCTTCTCTATTGAGGCTGCGGCGGCTGCGTAGCAGTCTGCAAGCGAAACTCTGCTTCGATGTTTGCATTTCATTCGTGCCGCGTTCCTTGTCAGTTCCTCGTCTAGAGCGATTATCATCAAATTGGGTTGATAGCGTATTCGGAGATAGTAAACTTCTGCCACTTCTCTTCCCTTCTTCTCACAGGTTTTGGCATAGAACTCAGCCAAGTTGACCTCACAGGCTAAGGACTCAGCTCTTCCCGACGCTATTTCCTCTACATAACGTTTAACGTTGGCATCTCCAGCCAAAATCAGTGGAAAGATACCAGCGTCGAGCACATATCTATTCCGTGACTTCATGCTGGATCTCCTCACGGCGACCCTCGGAAATGGCCTTTGCCACCTCCTTCATTGAGGGATCTATGCCGAAGAGATCCTCAAACTTGGGTATTGGCACCACAAGGATGCCTTTCTCCTCCTCCATGAACTTGACCTTCGAACCATTCTTTATCGAGTATTTACGCCTCAAATCCGCCGGCAACGTTATCATACCTTTCTCAGTCACCGTGGAAGTATACTTCAAAGTTTTTCACCATACAAAAATAAAAAAGTAATACCTTATAGACTTTTCCATACAAAACAGAGAACGCCATGCACAAAAAGCCACCGCCTTCTCGGCGCTTTGCAGCTAGGACATTGAGTTGCTGTTGTGGACATGAGTCCCTGCTAGTCAAAAATGTCTTTGACGATTCTTTGCTGCAGTTTTTTAAGCCAGTCTAAGTCCCTCTTGTAACGCTGAAGCTCCTCCCACTCCCGCGCCAAACTGGCCACCTTACGCCTAAGCTGCTCAACCGCCTCGCTCATAATCCTCTCCACAAAAACAAAGAACAAACCCCCAACCAAACAAATACGTTATGAACCCAAAGTCAAGATTCACAATCAACAAACACCAAATCTCAACGAATCCTACATAACAATCGAATTCCATCCCAAAGTCATTATTATTACTTGTTCTACGCGCAAGTTAATAACACCTGAACAAAAACCACACATCAAGCCATTACACATACATCACACTTTTCTCGGAGCCTTACAACTAGGACACTGAGTCGCCGTCGTGGGCATAAGCCCACCACAATATTGACAAGGAACCATAACCACCTCTTTAACAATCACTTCCCGAGGCGTCTCAATCCTAGCCTGCTCCAACGGCTTATGCACCTTCAAAAAAAAGATAACCAGAAAAATCATGGGCAACCCAAAAACGAAAAACAACACAAGAAAAATTATCAACGCAGCGTCAGCCATAATTCTCCCATTCCAACACTTGCTTTTAACATTGATTCACTATGCAATTGACTCATAGAAAGATTATAGGATTTATGAACCACAACTAAGTAAACCCGCTTTTTCCAACCCATGTTATGATTGGAACTATTTTCGTGGCTATATTTTTCTGAGTTAGCCATTTTATAGAGGCTGGTATCTGTTGTTACGAGAACTGCTTGATTCATTGAGGCTACTCAATCGTGCTCAGTTTTCTTTTTCCCAGGTAAAGAAGCGCAATCCCTGCAAACGAGATAATTGCGGTCTGCAAGAGGTGGTCAAACAGTACACCTGTAAACGGGTCTAGGTTTGGAAATATCTTCTTGAAACTCAAACCAAACCGAGAAAAGCCGATCTCAAGTCCTATCGTGGTGAAGAGAACTGCCTGAAGATTTATCATCACGCCCATTACGCGTTCTCGCGAATCTTCTGCGAAAACCGGTATCAAGAGGGCTAGGCCGAGAAGGAATACTACAGTGACCATTGTTCTTAGCGACCCCCATACCACATTCGCCAACAAGGAAAACAATGTGACCTGTGGAACCAGAATTGTCAAGATAGCCATGATTGCTGCAGCGATTGGAACTGTTGTGAGCCAACCTTGCAGCAACCTTGCCTTCACAAACCTTCCCACACCATTTGGTGATTTCCTGTAGAGAAAGAGGGTTGCCTTACCTCGGCTCACTGTGCCAACTACAAGTCCTGTAAGCAGTGGGATTGCCAACAAGCTCAGGACAACTAATGGGTCTCTTGGACTCGTAAACGGGTCTGAGAGGAATATGCTTATCAAGGCAACCAAACCTACGCTGTAGACAATCCACGATAAGTTCTCAAGTCTTCGACCATAGTCCTTGACGATGGTTGCCAGCAAAGTGCCAGATGATCCGCCGCCTCCCAGATATCTTACGGTCTTGTAGAAGAAACCATCAGGCTTGGCCTTGGAAGCTGTGAACGTAGTTGATTCAAGACTATAGGCGCGGTTAGCCGCTTTCGCGCCCAACCACAACACGGCAACGAAGAAGACAATAAGGCCTCCGAATCGCGTTAGGGTCTCAAGACCAACGGCACCGATGTCACCAGGATTAGAGGCGAAGGCAACAAAGATTTCCGCTCCCCAAGAACTCGGCAGCAGACTAAGAACGGCTCTAACCGTCCCACTGGTCGTGGGATCGAAAAGGGCTTCTATCAGACCCCCACCAATGATTGCATACATTACCGCGATCATGGGAAGAACAATGACCACTGAGAGGGCTCTTCCAATATCCCTTCCACGGACGGTTTTTCCAAGTTTTGTTCTCAGAATGGCAGAGATCACTGTGCCAATCCAGAAGGCGGAAAGAAACGTGATGACGAATACAATGATGATAATGACCTTCTGAACCACATCTAATCCCAGAGGATTCAGAAGAGCCGTAAAAGTGCCGGTAATCACTGTTATGGCGATAGCGTAGAAAGGCATCTTGCCCAAAAACTCGCCCAGCAGAACGTCGCTTGGCTTAACTGGGGCTGCAAGAAAGATCTCCAGCTGCTCAGTTTTGACTTCCCTCAAGGTATCGCTGATTGGAAACAGTATCAAGTAGAAGAAGAACATGAACAGTATAATCTGCACCATTGGTATAGCAGCTACGGATATGATGAAAACGAGAAAGTCGTTGATGAAAAGGTTAACGACTGCTGGCGCAATAAACAGCACGTAAACTGCCAGTAATCCGACTACAAGGTATGGAAAGTATCGCCTCATCTTCCTTATACCGCTGGTGATGATACGATACTCATTCCTTGCAACGACGAGCCATTTACTGGCCGGCAGCTCTGTGTTCCCTCCATGCCAAGAGTTCCTTTTCCTCAACACCGCCAGTTAGCGCAATGAAGGCTTCTTCCAAGTTCTTCGTTTTGGTCCTAGCGAGAATCTCGTTCAAGGTGCCCACTGCTATGAGTTTGCCTTGATTGATTATACCTATTCTATCACAAAGCTCTTCCACAATTGGCAGGATGTGACTGCAAACGAAAATTGTTTTTCCAGCGGTATCGGCCAACTTTTTGATCAGGTCTTTGACCATGAGTGCAGCGCGGGGATCTAACGCCGATGTAGGCTCATCAAGGAACAATACAGGAGGGTCGTGAACCAAGGCGGCTGCGATCAAGACCTTCTGCTTCATGCCACGGCTGTAGCCCTCAAGCAAGTCGTCGCGCCTGTCATCAAGACCAAACAGTTTCAATAAGTCATCTATCCTTTCTTTCAAAACGTCTGCTGGAACGTCATAGAGGGCCCCAATGAATTCAAGAAACTCGTAAGCGCTGAGCTTCTCATACAAGCCAGGCGATTCAGCAAGCAAGCCTGTGACCCGCTTCACCTTAGCTTGCTCTTTTAGAATGTCATAGCCGTTTACCGTGGCCGTGCCGCTGGTCGGCTTTATGATGCAGTTTAACAAGCGAACGGTCGTTGTTTTGCCCGCTCCGTTTGGACCGAGCAGACCGAAGGTTTCTCCCTCATAAACTTCAAGATCAAGCGCGTCAACAGCCTTGATCTCGTCGCCCCTACCATAATATTTTGACAACTTATCAGTACGGATCATAACCTTCATTTACGATTCTCCTTCGATCGCACATTACGAGAAGCTAACTGCCCATTAATCCCAATTATATAAACATTCAGGTTAACTCTTTGAATGGTTTCTTACAAAGTGAAAAATACAGACAAAATTTATGAAGAAAATTCAAAGTTCGAAAAGAATCTTAATTTTTTAATTTCTCCAAAAACTGATACACGCGTCTTCTAACTAGCTGGCATTCTCAACTTAGGTTTACAAAGCTTTGGACAAAACTTTTGGAAGTACTTCTTTCTGTAATTGCACTATTGTTCGGGTTGTTATTCTGTAGCTTCCTTCCTCCGTCTTAATCACGTTTCCTTGTTTGACCAGTTCGCCTAGTCTTGTGGTTGCTATTTTCATGTTCTTTCCAAGTTTGGCTGCTAGTTCCTCTCTTGTCATGGTTTCTCGTGGTAATTTTCCAAGTCGATAGCCAATGTAGGCCGCTAGTAGATAGAGTTGTAGAGTTTCGCTGTCCGTCAACTTCTCCTTCGATATGAGCACTTCAGGCCCTTCAGGCGCAATGGCGATCACATCCTTAAAGTCTTCAACCAGTTTGGCTAGGTCAACCGTCAAAGTCACTTTGCGAGCAATATCAAACGCAGGAATCATCTCACTGAAAAACTTGTTTACACCAACCCAAACATCATTGACGCTGCCAGCAAACGTCTGTTCAACATTGCCGTACCTAACATGAACCGTAACCTGCCCAGCTTCGCTCATCTCAGCCCTTCACCATCCCTCTAACAAACTGTTCATTTTCATATTTGGAGCCTATTTGGATCATATATGGAACCCGAGGGGTAGGCTGTGAGAGAACAAGCACACATAAAGAAACCTTCTCACTGGGCCGCGCCTCTCAAACGCGGCAACACTTCGTCATCTATCCATTTTTCTCCCTGCAGAGTCAGTTTGAACTCGGGTCTCGCCGGATCGGGTTTAAACACCAAGCGCCGTTTGGTCATTTCGTTTAGTCGCGCCGGCACCATAGATTTGATTCCACTTGACTCCAGCAAACGAGCAATCTGTGTTGCTGTATTGGTTTTCTTCTCAGAAGCATACAATATCAAGCCTATGGCTTCGTAATGCGACAACTTCTCCCTAGTGGTCACAACAGGCCCTTCAGTGGTCAATTCCACTATACCCTCTAACCCAATCTTCATAGGCGTAGCAACTTTACTCAAAACCAAACCATAAACTTCGCCGATAAACTCTGGAGTAATATTCTTCAAAGCTTCGAGCAGCTCCTGCGGCGACTCACCCTCAACCTCAATTTCGCCGAACCCCGTTTTTATGTGCGCCCTAATCTTAGCCATAGCCATCAACAACCGAAAATAATGCTCCACATTCACTTTTAGAATTTACCATAAGTACACAGCCACACTCAACGCTTCTTTCCACGAACACCCTCACCTAAACCAGTTTCCACATTGAACATTTTTAACAGAAACTTAAAAACCGAAAAAGCCGCGTTGCGATCTGCTCTCAACCCGGTGGTGGCGCCCAACAGGCAAACACCGTTCCAGCCTCGGTTTCGCGCCAACCCCACCATGAGACCAGCTGCACCCACAATTTTGCCTCCACCGTAAATTACCGCGCCTTTCTCCATGTTTTCAGCAGCCAACTTATTTGAAGTCGCAGACACATAGACTTCTCCAGCAGGCTGCGGCGTAGGCACCCCACCCATAGTCACCAAGAATCTACAACCATACTTTTCGACAAAGTCCAAAATTTCATCGCAAAGCGTGTAATGAGCCACAACATCATCCCTTGACGGTTGAGCATCACCAGTCAAAATAATGAAGTGAGCTTTCCCCAACGAACCAGCATAAAACTCGTAGCGAGGCGGCCTACAAATGCCCTCCTTATTCACCGAAACATAGTCTGGAAAAGACGGAGAATACAACTCGGCAAAAACCTTGGCATTGGTGAAATCAACAAGCAAACGCGCCGCAATCTTTCCAACGTTTCCAAAACCAGGCAAACCCTCAACAAACACAGGACTCTCCAACTCTGGTTGAAAATAAAAATAGTAAATTGGCTTATCCAACGTTCACACCAACCACAACACTACGAATCAACTGCACACTCTTGTATATCCAACCATAAAAACATTTAAGCTACACTTGCTCTTCAAATTGAAGATAGCGCGGAAAAGACTGACCCGCAACCGTAGCGGGGTGGGGTAGCCAGGTTAACCCGCTGGGCTCATAAGGCGTCAAACGCTCAGAGAGACCCAGAGATCGCTAGTTCAAATCTAGCCCCCGCTACCAACACAGAATTGAAGAAACGCTGAATCCTCGTGAGTTGAGAGATAAAAAACGCCAATTTTATTGAAGCACGCCTATGAAAAGGCGAGTCCTGAAGATGGAAAGCGTATTTTGGTTGAGAGACTGTGGCCCAGAGGGTTGAAAAAGGAAGAAGCTAAAATAGATAAATGGCTGCGAGATTTGGCGCCCAGCACAGAATTGAGAAAATGGTTTAGCCACGACCCTTCAAAATGGAATCAGTTTAAGGAACGATATTGGAAAGAACTAGATGAAAAGCATGATTTGATATCGAAATTGGCAAGAGAGTGTTGAGAACGCAAGGTTACATTTGTTTTCGCTTCAAGAGAAGAGAAATTTAACAACGAGGTTGCGTTAAAAGAATACATTGAGAGCCGATTGAAATAATAGGTGCTGTTGCCAAACATTCACTGAATTTCCATTCTGATTGGATGTCTTAAAACTTAAATACAATGTGTATCAAGAAAGTAACCTTCGCCAGAGGGTTTAACTTATGTCTCTTCTCACGCCTTTCTTTGCTTTCTTTGGCTTAGAACCACTATTTGAAGCCGTTTTATTGCTGATTCTTTTGATTATAGGACTCATCATAATCATATTTATCGTCAAAGTTATGCTCTTCTTCCTGCCCGCAGCCATAATCGCCCTTATTGTTTGGCTTCTCACCAGCAGCCTGCTCTTAGCTGGAGCGGCCTTCTTAATCATATCCTTAATATCCATCGTGAGGCGCAAATGACACATCCTAAACAAGCTTTTATAAGAAGGTATAATTAAACTCTATTTTCCATGGAGGTGTGCCTTTTTTGGAAAAGAAAACAGGGTTCATCACCATTATCGTTGTAGTTATAATTGCTGCTGCAGCGCTCTTCGCTTACTTCAGCTACGGCGCTGGAGCCCTAGAAATCATCATGAGCAAACCATCAGAAGAATGGGGTGAAGCAACGCAAATTTACTTGAATTGTAGCACCATAGAGATTCATAGAGCTCAAGCGAATAACGAGTCAGGCTGGTTCACGGTTGTAGACAACAGTGCTTGGATCAACTTGACAAAAACTCTTAATGTTAACCAAACAATCGGTCACAAAAACCTCAAAGCCGGCTTATACAATCTAATACGTTTCAAAATTTTAGATGCACGCATCACGGTTGGCGGCAAGAATTACACTGCGTTAGTGCCAAACGATGAACTCACGATTGCGATAACAGAAGGCGGCATACGGGTAAACAATGGTCAAAAAGTGACCCTTCTTATCGAGATAAATGCAAAAGTTGAAGGTTCAAAGACTACGGGAAACTTTAGAATAGTTCCTGCGGTTAGAGCTACGCCAGTTTGATTATTAGGCGAATATCTTTCTCTCTTAAGCCTTCTACTCCTTTAGTACATGAAAAAATACTGAGTTGAGCGAAAGAAAAAGAAGGATTAGGTTCTAGCTGCAGCTTTTTTCCAGCGCCACAACGCCTGGTAGTTGTTCTCCCATGAGGAATTCTATTAAGGCTCCTCCAGCCGTGCTAACGTAGCCCATCCTTTTGGCTAGTCCCATCTCTTCAACAGCAGCTATTGTGTGTCCTCCACCGACCAATGAAAACGCTTTGGATGCAGCTATGGCTTCAAACGTTTTCTTTGTTCCAACAGCAAAATCCTTGTTTTCAAAGACTCCCATAGGCCCGCTTATAACAATGGATTTGGCGCCTTTTATGATGTCGCCATACTTCTTTATGGTTTCGGTTCCAATATCATAGATGGGATAGTTTGTGGGAAGTTTTCCAGCAGACATCTCCATTCGTTTTCCTTCAGCCTCAACCGCCACATCAGCTGGAACCTCAACTTTGCCCGGATAATTTTTTATCAACTCTTTTATGCCAGGTGCCAAGCTCATCAGCTCTTTCTTCTCCAAAAATTCCATGTTTGCCTTTCCCAAGTTGACACCTTTGGCAGCCAAGAAAAGGTGGCCAACCACGCCGCTGGTTAGTATGCGGTCTGCAATATTGTTTTTCAACACATATTGGGAAATCTTTAACGAATCGTCAGCCTTGGCTCCACCGAGAATGTAAACGCAGGGCTTTTCAGGCTCGCGCAAAACCCGACTTAACGCCTTGAGTTCGCGTTCCATTATTCGACCAGCAACACTTGGTAGAACGGCGGTAAATCCAACGATGGAAACGTGGGCTCTGTGCGCAGCCGCGAACGCATCATTTACAAATATGTCGGCGAGTGGCGCCAGCGTTTTCACAAACTCAGTTTTTGCGTGTTCTTCGGGTGTTCCCTTTTTCTGTTCGTCTGGGAATGTGCGAACGTTTTCTAGGACGAGAATTTCTCCGTTTTTCAGTTCTTTGATAGCCTTTTGAGCCTTTTCACCGAAAACGTCGTCCACATACTTGACTGGTTTGCCCAGAATCTTGCTCAAGATTTCTGCGTGCTGCTTAAGTGGGGTGAAGTCTGGGTCTCCAGGCCTACCCTGATGCGCCAAAACAACAACTTTGGCTCCTTTCTGCGACAGCTCTTTTAGGGTTGTTTCTCCATGCGCCCTAATTCTAGTGTCATCTAGAACACGTTTTGTTTCAGGATCAATAGGACTGTTAAAGTCAACTCTGACCAGAGTTGTTTTGCCTTTGAAATCGAAATCATCTAGTGTTAATATTCTCGGCATATTTTCACCTACTAGTTCATAGCGAAAACGTAGTTTCAAAGGTTTTAGTATTTATGAATTGCCTAGAGAAAATAAAGGGAATGGGGACTTTTAGAATCCGGCTTTCTTGCCGATGAGCTCAATGAGTTCTGTCATTCTGCAGGAGAAGCCCCATTCGTTGTCGTACCAAGCAAGGACTTTGACAAAGTTGCCGCCTAGAACCATTGTTGACTGAGCATCAAAGACGGCTGAAAGGGTGCTATGGTTGAAGTCTGACGAAACAACAGGGTCTTCAGTGTATTCTAAGATACCTTTAAGTGATCCTTCAGCAGCGTTCTTGAAAGCCGCGTTTATCTCTTCCTTGGTTGTGCTCTTCTCCAACAGACAGGTCAAGTCGACTATGGAAACGTTTGGAACAGGAACCCGCAAGGCGATGCCGTTCATTCTACCTGTAAGTTCAGGGAGTACAAGGGTTGCAGCGACTGCTGCACCTGTGGTGGTGGGTATAATGTTTATTGCTCCTGCTCGCGCGCGGCGCAAGTCAGCGTGAACTAGGTCTTGAATCCTCTGGTCGTTGGTGTAAGCGTGAGCCGTGGTCATCAGCCCGGTCTTTAAGTCGAAGTTGTCATGTAGTACCTTTGCCACTGGTGCGACACAGTTTGTTGTACAAGAAGCGTTTGAAAGTATATTATGCTTGTCGTGGTCGTATTTATCGTGGTTTACGCCCATCACTATGGTTATGTCAGGATTTTTCGCCGGCGCAGAAATCAATACTTTTTTGGCTCCCGCTTGAAGGTGCATCGCAGCTTTTTCTCTATCCGTAAACAGTCCAGTAGATTCTACAGCCAAGTATACGTCAAGGTCTTTCCAAGGAAGCTTAGAAGGGTCGCGCTCCATCAGTGTGCGTATTTTTTTGCCTTTAACGACTATGCCATCTTTCTCTGCTTCCACCGAGAACGGTGCGCGTCCATGAACTGAATCGTACTTGAGTAAATGTGCCAATGTTTTTGCGTCAGTTATGTCGTTGACTGCTAAAAAGTCGATGTTTGCGTTTCTTTCAACGGCTGCTCTGAACAGGAGTCGTCCTATCCTGCCGAATCCGTTTATCGCCACTTTAATTGCCATTTTTACATCTCCAATCCGTTTTTATGCTATTTTGGGAACTTTACCTAATTAAGTTTCTCAAATTTATAACTTTGCAGGCACTAGCAACCATGGGTTCATCTGCCTAATTTGATGACAGCTGCTTCGGCTGCTAGGGCTATGATTTCCCATGTTTCACAAAGTGGAGGTGCGTAGCAAGTGTCGGATTTGGCTAATTCACGTATGGCCATTTGTTTCTGTATGGCTATTGACAGTGCATTTATTCGTTGAGTCACGTCTTCTCCTCCTATGACTTGGGCGCCGATGACTCGTTGCATATCCTTTTCCACTACGATTTTGACCCTGATTGGTTGAGCCCCTGGATAGTACTGCGCTCTCGTTTTTCCGCTCACTGTTCCTGATATGGTTTCAATCCCTGCCCTTTTTGCGAAGAACTCGTTTAGGCCTGTGACGCCTATTTCGGTATCGAAGAACTTTGTTACCGCTGAGCCTAAAACGCCAGGGAATGTAGCGTATCCGCCTGCAGCGTTTGTTCCCGCCACCTTGCCTTGCCTAACCGCCACTGTTCCAAGCTGAGGCAGGGCGGGTCTCTGTGTTATCACGTGGGTGGCTTCGGCGCAGTCTCCTATGGCGTATATTCCTGGCACGCTGGTTTC